>Ga0315549_1000765_pt1 | contig 36855 bp, 37 predicted proteins | sample SalMarSW160200MG_FD_203101 | JGI IMG/M metagenome (GOLD analysis project Ga0315549, IMG submission 203101) | Salt marsh sediment microbial communities from the Plum Island Ecosystem LTER, Massachusetts, United States - Salt Marsh Sediment SW1601-200 ... | reverse complement strand
GTATACGCCACTCTTTTGCGGGGGACATACAGGGTTTCCGCCGGCGTCGCGTTTTGCTTCAATGGTGTATACGCCACTCTTTTGCGGGGGACATACAGGTGTGGTTCACGGCTGCACATACGTAACGCTGGTGTATACGCCACTCTTTTGCGGGGGACATACAGGACAATCGACGATTTATGCCGGAGGGCAGTTGGTGTATACGCCACTCTTTTGCGGGGGACATACAGGGTTATGATTAAGCCTTCCCCTTCATTCATTGGTGTATACGCCACTCTTTTGCGGGGGACATACAGGATTATCTCGTCGTAGAACCTTGGCTTGGTTGGTGTATACGCCACTCTTTTGCGGGGGACATACAGGAGGTGATTATGGTCAAGTGCCGCTGCCCGCGGTGTATACGCCACTCTTTTGCGGGGGACATACAGGTCTAAAGGAAAAGGGCTACATCAATTTCGTGGTGTATACGCCACTCTTTTGCGGGGGACATACAGGTTGCTGAAGATGCGAAGTTGACAATTCAGGGTGTATACGCCACTCTTTTGCGGGGGACATACAGGTATATGGCGTCTCTGACTCTCACGGCTTCCGGTGTATACGCCACTCTTTTGCGGGGGACATACAGGGATACCGAACAACAATCGACCTTTTGTATTGGTGTATACGCCACTCTTTTGCGGGGGACATACAGGGCATCCGCAGCACTTAATCTTCTGGAGGCCGGTGTATACACCACTCTTTTGCGGGGGACATACAGGGTGCTTAGCCCCGCTCCTATTTAGGGCGTGGTGTATACGCCGCTCTTTTGCGGGGACGGCTATTTTTTATGGACTCCAAAAACTTCGACCATACCGGTTCTCGCTCTTTTTTTATATGCAAGAAAATCCAGTTTTTACGTTAAAAACGAGTTTTCCGACGCTTATACGCGCACACGCGCGTTTTTAACTGGCGACATTCATCTTGTTATTGCATTGCTAACAATAGTTAAAGATATTCCCTACGCTGCCCTACAGACAGCCGGGTCAGCTATATAATATACCCACGGCCTTTTACCCGCCTCTTTCCCCCCTACCCCCCGACCTAACCAAAAGAATTCTTTTTAGTTCAGAGCCAAGTAGATAAGCTCTCAATTAAGGAAATGTTCTGTCATCGCCACTGTTATGGGGGGCCGCAGGGGTCCAGGTAGGCCTAACTTTATTCCTAAATCTTGTCAAAACTCAACAAAAGCTCGTTTTTCAGCTAAAAACGATAGGTGTTTTATGTGTCTTTCCGCTACTTTGATTCACTTTTGGGCTGTTTTCCCCCTTGTTTTATGTCTTTTTCGCTGACTTTTGCGCTTAAAAAGCATAGCCGAATCAAGCGAATCTATGTAAACCACCTGTGCTAAGCTTTTTAACTGGCGACACTCAGGTTTTGTTTTGCAAATGTTAACTTATGTTAACCTCTCAGCGTTTCGAATCTCAACTTTTTTCAATAGGTTCAATGTCAAGTTTTATCAGGTTTTCGCCCTTTTCAAGTGGCGACATCCGGATATATAAAATGTTTGCCATTTTTTTATTTTTTATAACTCACTGATATAACGACACTTATAGAACATGAATTTTTGCGAACTTAGAGGATAACAAGCCCTCAGGTTGTAGTACAGTTGTATGCAATAAACGCTACAATGGCGGGCCCTAATCCTTGACCTGTGCCACTTTCGCTGACCTCAGACACATAATTGTCTTCCAACTCAGTACGATTAAGATCGGCATTCCTAAATACTTAGCGTTGGATGAATTTTTTATAGTACGGGGAGAATTGATTGCCTATATCAAGGCGCATCCGAACAAACCAATTTAAAGACGTAACACACTACTTGATTAGAAGGATTATTGTATGCGCTCCAGTTTCTTCCATTCACGTGCAAGTTTCAAAAAGCCAAGGGCGTTCTCCGGCGTCAGCCACCCATCGAACGGCTTGCCGCCGAGCAACCTGGCAACTTCCTCAGGGCGGTTCTTGTCCGCCCATGCGGAAAACGCTTGGTCGGCCTTGTCCAATCCCGCAGCAGACTCAGACTGCGCAGACTTGGTCGCTCTGACTTCCTGAATAAAACCATTTTTAAATACTATCTTGGTACGCTCGTAAACCTTCTCCACCCCGAGGGCCCGCCACATGTCATTCTTCTCCTCAACCTTGCAGACGACAGTGTTGCCCACAATCGAGATGTCGCTGAAAGCGAGGCTGTTGTTAAGAAGGACATCCACCATGAAGATTTTGCGCAGCTCATCCTTGCCCTGCACCGTTTTACGGCCTTGCATCTCGAACCGCGCATCGTCGGCGTAGAAGGAGAGTTCCTTGTCTAACTGATGAAGGTTGTGCGCCCTATCCATGGCCCGGACCTGGCTGGTCAGCGAGACAATCCAGACGCCTCCATCCGGTGGGAAATAACAGATTGCCACATAGAACTGTTCATGCCGCCCAAGAAAGACAGATGGCACGTCCTTCGGCTGATTCGTGAGCTGCTTTACTTTCAAATATCGAAACGGCTGACTGTGTGCTGGTGGGCTGGAATCACCGGTTGTCATGTTATAGGACCTGTTGAAAGTACCTGAAACAAATTGATGTTATGACTTTTTGGTCTGTGTCGTGAGGGCTGGCGGGTAGATTAGCGGTCTTTATGCTAGTATTGGGCTAATAACAGCGATTTTCGACGACAAGGCATACCACAATCCCGGATTCGTCCGTCGAGAGCAGGTATAAAGGCAGGCGGTTGGGCTAAACAAGGTCGATTTGGCCGCCGAAGTATTCCATATCGGGTATATCTTTAATGTTGATTTTGTCAACGTATGGGGGTTTTAAAAAGTCGGACCTGTTGAGCTGAGTTACTACGCGGGAGTCAACAGGTGATTTGGCGGTTTCTCGGAATGTCTGTCTTTCAGGAGGGCAATGATTAGTTGGATAATCTAACAGCAGGAGATGCGATTATGCCTATAATAAAGATACTTATTGTCGATGACAATGCGGATTTAGTGCGAATTATGGGCGCCCACTTGGAGGGGCACGGATACAGCGTCATTTCGGCCTCGGATGTGGCCGAAGCCCTCAAGGCGGTTCAAACGAAGAAGCCTGACCTGATAATTCTGGACGTCGCTATGCCCGGAGGGGACGGGCTGAACGTTTTGAGGCGGCTGAATGCCGCGAATCCCAAAAATATGATACCTGTTATCGTGGTAACGGGTATGGAGACAAGGGCCAAAGCAGAGGCGTTTGCCACCGGTGCGGTGGAATTCTACCTCAAGCCGGTGAATATGGACACTTTGCTGGAGTGCATCCGTGAAGAGCTTGGTCGGCCGGTAGAAGCAAGTTGTTGCTGGTAATTGCCTGTCCGTGCAAGCCGGGGCGCCGGCGGGCACATCAGAAGAGTTGCTCGCCGGACTGCTGACCGACGAGTTTAATACTCTCAGGGCGTTGAGGAATTGTTATGTGGAATCGGAAACGAAAAAGCAAGGAGAACCTTGCGAAAGTGCTGGTCGTCGAAGATGAACCGGACATGATCATGGTCATCACACACTTCCTCCGGCACGCGGGCTACGAGGTTCTAACCGCCGCAAATGGAGAAGAAGGGCTTGAGAAGACAACGAGCGAGAAACCCGACCTCATCCTATGCGATACACAGATGCCGGTTATGAACGGCTGGGAAATGCTCGAAGAACTGAGGAAACAGCCAAAGGCAAGACATATCCCGGTAATAATAGTAACTGGGCACTACGAAAAATTTGATATAGCTGACGCTGCCGTTTATGACATTGCAGATTACGTAGCGAAGCCGTTCGACCCATCTCTTTTGCTTGAAAAGATTAGCGATATCTTCGCTTCAAACCGTAAGCAAAAAACCAAAGCAGAGGATGTCTAATTGACTGAAAACCGGGTTAAGGAGCTATTCGATGAAGGATTCACAACAAAATGCAAGGCCGAAGATACTTCTTGTAGATGATGAGGCCGAGTTTTGCGCCATAACAGCACTTGGGTTAAAGAAACTTGGGTATGACGTTGTTACTGCTTTGAGCGCCTGCGACGCTTTAAACATAGTGCGAACGAACAGACCAGACCTGGTTTTGATGGACATCGCGCTCGAGGAACAGTTCGATGGCATCCAAGCTGCTGAGCAGATACGCTCGGACTTCGATACTGCTGTCATTTACCTGACTGGCCACACAGATAATTTCATCGTGAGGCATGCCAAAACCACAGAGCCATTTGGTTATATCGTAAAGCCCGTGGAATTGGGGGAACTAAAGGCCGCCATTGAGGTGGCGCTTTACAAGGCTCGAACTGAAAGCGAGCTGAAAAACCTGAACAGGAGGTTAGAAGAGGCCAACCAAAAGTTGCACGATTTCGCACACGTCGTTTCGCACGACTTGAAGAGTCCGTTACGTGGAATCAGACGCCTCACGGAGTGGATATCCAGGGATTGTGCCAACAGACTCACGCCGGATGAGAGGAAGCACGTCCAGCAGATTGCAGAGAGAGTGGACCGAATGTATTACTTTATAGACAAGATACTCGAATATTCGAGTGTCGAAGACAAAGACGAAGATAAGAGCCTGGTCGATTTAGGCGAACTGGTCAATAGTGTCACAGAAATGATCAACTCTCCAGAGAACGTTACGATTACTATTGAAAATCAGTTGCCTGTTTATGAATGCAACGAAACTCGCATGGCTCAGGTATTCCAGAATCTTTTGGGCAATGCCGTCAAATACATAGACAAATCCCATGGCAGAATAAGAGTAGGTTGCGTCGAAGAAGAGTTCTTCTGGAAGTTTAGTGTGAAGGATAACGGCCCGGGGATTGAAAAGAAGCACTTTGACAAGGTCTTTGAGTTGTTTAAGACATTAGTGCCACCCGATAAAGGCGTGGGGACGGGAATTGGTCTTGCGACGGTGAAGAGGATTGTCGAAATGTATGGCGGCAGCGTCTGGCTCGAGTCGGAACTGGGCAGGGGCAGCACGTTCTACTTCACCTTGCCTAAGCGTGAGGAAACGAGTGAAAACGAAAAAAGCGAAGCTACGGCTACTGTGAAAAAACAAGCATCTATCGGCCTTTAAGGGAACATAGAAACGATTCGGTAAACTGAAGTATGTTTGAAATAAGGGGTATAAGTTAGGGGGTATAAGTATGGATCCAAAAAGAGTACTTGTTGTGGACGACGATAGGGACTTTGTGCACATAACCAGCGTATATCTCAAAGCATACGGTTATGGCGTGGTAGCAGCGTCGGACGCCGTCGAGGCCATTACGGTTGCTAAGACCACGCACCCTGACATTATTCTCCTCGATATCGGTCTGCCCAAGGGAGACGGTCTTACCGTGTTGAATCGACTCGCAAGTTCAGACCGTACCACCCTTATACCGGTCATCATAGTTACCGGCAAAGACCCATCGCTAAAAAAGTCCTGCCTCGCAGCCGGAGCCATGGAGTTCTTCGTAAAACCTTTCAATCCTGATGTCCTTCTGGCCTATATTAATGGAGTGTTTCACCAGACAGTCTGGCCAGACAAAAAAAGCGAAGCTACGGTTACTGCGAGAAAATAAGCATCTATCGCCCTTTAAGGGAACTGCGATATGAAAGCAGCAACAGACAAAAGAACAGAGACCTCACTGGACAAGCGTTTACTGAAGGTCTTGCTGGTCGAAGATGAAGCAACAGACAGGATATCCGTGGAGCGGATTTTAAGGACTTGCTCATCGCCCGTTGGATTTGCTGTTGAGTCAGTCGTAACTCTGTCAGAAGCTATTAGAAACCTCGCCGAAAAGAAATACGATGCCGTATTGCTCGACCTTTCGCTTCCTGACAGCAGTGGAATCGAGACAGTTCGACAAACTGTGAAAGCTGCGCCTGACATACCTGTTGTGGTGCTCACCGAACTGGAAGATGAACAAACCGGTTTCTCGGCGTTAGAGGACGGCGCAACTGATTATCTGGTCAAGGACCTTCCGCTGGACGTCGTGCTCGTGCGAACAATCGTATATGCGCTGCATCGAAAGAAGATACAAATGCAATCGCTGAAGCTTACGCACGATATCAATGAGCGCATGAAGGAGCTAAATTGCCTCTATGGAATATCCAAACTCGTCGAAACACCTGGAATCTCATTGGAGGATATACTTGAGAAGACGGTCTGTCTCATTCCTGCCGGATGGCAATACCCAGGTATTGCTTGCGCGAGAATAGTCTTTGAGGGCAGGGAGTACAAGACAGACAACTTCAAGACGAGCAAGTGGACACAGTCGGCTGATATTACGCTTCAGGGACAAAAGGTTGGAACGGTAGAAGTCTGCTATATGAAAGAAAGACCTCAATCCGATGAAGGACCGTTTCCTGGGGAGAAGCGTGATTTGATAGATGCGATTGGCGAGCGATTAGGGAAAATCGCTGAGCGCATCAAGGCCGAGAAGACGCTGCGGGAGAGCGAGGAGCGATACGAGAATCTGTTTAAGGCGAACATTGACGGGATGCTCATAGCCGATGCCACGACAAAGAAGTTCAGGTACGCCAACCCGGCGATATGCAGGATGCTGGGTTACAGCGAGGAGGAACTTACACAGATGGGCGTGGCTAACATCCACCCGAAAGAGTCGCTCGAGCAGGTGATTGCCGAGTTCGAGGCCCAGACCTCCGGGGCCAAGATAACCGCAAAAGACCTGCAGTGCGTAAGGAAGGACGGCCAGGTAATATCCGTGAGCATAAACGCAGGCACGGTGATGATCGACCAAACCAAATATCTGCTGGGGATATTCCGCGACGTCACCGAGAGCAAGAAGGCGGAGGAGGCGCTGCGGGAGAGCGAGCGGAAGATTCATACTATTTTTGATCAAACCTTCCAGTTCATCGGTTTGATGACTATCGATGGAATTTTGATAGAAGCAAACAGGGCGCTCTTGAAATTCAGTGATATCGAGGCATCGAGTGTTTTAAATAAACCCTTCTGGCTGGGCCCATGGTGGTCCCATTCGCCGGAGCTTCAGGAAAAATTGCGACAAGCCGTGGGAAAAGCGGCCCGCGGAGAATTTATCCGTTTTGAGGCAACGCATGTTGCTAAAGACGGGATGTTGCACTATGTTGATTTTTCTCTCAAGCCGGTGAAGGACGAAACAGGGAAAGTGATATTTCTGATTCCTGAAGGTCGCGACATCACCGAGTTCAAGAACAAGGGAAAACAGGACTTTTCCTGAGGCAACCCAAGTCCTGTAGAAATACAGGCCTTTGGTTTTCTATTTTGGGGGTAATATGCAGAAAAAAATAGGAGTAACGCCAAAAAAGAAAAAGATTATGCCTGCGGTTCCCAAAACAACATCTTTTCCAATTGTCGGTATCGGGGCTTCCGCCGGCGGTCTTGAAGCATATCAGGAATTACTCAAGAATCTGTCAGCTAAACCGGGAATGGCATTTGTATTTATAATGCATTTGGCCCCGGGACATAAAAGCATGCTGACGGAACTGCTCGCCAGATTAACAAAAATGCCGGTAAGTGAAGCAAAGAGCGGGATGCCCATAGAAGTCAACCATGTCTATATAAAACCGCCGGACACTAATATTTCTATCGCAAGCGGGAAATTAATACTTAGCAAAAGGAATGACAGAAATTTTAAGCATATGCCCATAGACTATTTTTTCTGTTCGCTTGCGGAAGAGCAGGGGAACAGGGCTATCGGAGTTATTCTTTCAGGAACAGCAACAGACGGGACGCTGGGAGCCGAGGCCATAAAGGCCGAAGGGGGTATTACTTTTGCTCAGGACGAAAAATCCGCTAAATATGATGGTATGCCGCAAAGCGCGATTGCTGCCGGATGTGTGGATTTTGTGCTTTCGCCCAAAAAGATTGCCCGTGAGCTGGAGCGTATAGCAAAACATCCCCTTATATCGTCTGCCGGGCCTGTTAAAACAGATAAATCAATCATAACGAAAGATAAAGGGCTTGAAAGTATTTTTGATATATTGCGTTCGGCCAAGCGGCTGGACTTCACTCATTATAAAACCCCCACCATTAGCAGGCGCGTATCGCGGCGGATGGTTTTAATGAAACTGGAAAATCTAAAGGGCTACATAAAGTTCCTGCGCGAGAATAAGGACGAGGTGGAAAAGCTTTATGAAGACCTGCTGATAAACGTTACCAGCTTTTTCCGCGACCCGAAAGTTTTTGATGCGCTCAAAAAACAGGTTTTGCCGGCAATTCTTAAAAACAGGACAAAAGGTCAGGATGTAAGGATATGGGTTCCGGGATGTTCCAGCGGCGAGGAAGCTTATTCTGTCGCTATATGCCTTCTTGAGGCGCTGGGAAACAAAACGAGTGCGGTCCCTGTCCAGATTTTCTCCACTGATGTAAGGGAAGACTCTATTAATGAGGCGCGCAGAGGCATTTACGGCAAAAATATAAAAAACAGTATTACCCCTGAGCGATTAAAAAGATTTTTCACCAAAACAGGTAACTCTTATAAGGTTTCCAAGCAGTTGAGGGAGATGTGTATTTTTTCCAAACAGAATGTGTTCAGCGACCCGCCTTTCTCCAATTTAGACCTTATAAGCTGCCGTAACCTGATTATATACTTGCAGCCTGTTTTGCAGAAGAAGGTATTTCATAATTTTCATTACGCGCTCAGGCCTGGAGGGTTTCTCCTTTTAGGAAACTCGGAAGCCGCAAGCGGTTATTCAAATCTTTTTAAGAAGCTGGACGGAAAACATAGAATTTTTGCAAAAAAATATCTGTCGGTAGGGCCCTATCTTGAATTAGGCCAGAAATATTATCCGTCAAAGAAATCAGAAATTGAGGAAAAGACAGATATCAAGAAAGGCAAAGAGACAGATATTGAAAGCATAGTAGAACGGATTGTGCTTGACGAATACGCTCCTTGCGGGGTGCTAATAGACAGCGATATGAAGGTCGTTCAGTTCCGCGGGCATACCGGCCGTTACCTTGAATCAGCGGCAGGCAAACCGAGCGTTGACATATTCAAATTAGCGAGGGAAGAGCTGTTTCTGCCTTTGCGCGCGGCGATATATAAAGCAAGGGAAACAAAACATACGGTAAAAAAAGAAGCGGATGCTGTATTGTATAATGGCCGCAGGATTCGGGTTAATATAACCGTTGTTCCTGTGGAATCCGGACCCCTTAAAGAAAAATTCTTTCTTGTGCTTTTTGACGAAATTGCCGGGGCAGCTGGGTCCAAGAATTTGCCAAAAGCACGCAGCAAAATATCCTTAAAGGGAAAATACGTTAAAAGTGATGAGTATATCAATAATCTACAGAAAGAACTTGCGGAAACAAAAGAATATCTTCAGACAGTCATAGAAGAACAAGAGAGCGCGAATGAAGAGGTGAAAACAGCCAATGAGGAAATACTGTCAAGCAATGAAGAGCTGCAAAGCACTAACGAGGAACTGGAAACAGCCAAAGAGGAGCTGCAGTCCTCAAATGAAGAACTGATTACTACCAACGAGGAGCTGCAGAAACGTAATGCGGAATCCTCCCTCTTAAATAATGACTTGATAAATTTGCTTAGCAGTATCAATATGCCGGTCGTTATGATGGGGGCAGACCTTGTGATACGCAGGATAACTCCTCAATGCGAAAGGGTGCTTAATGTAATTTCTTCTGATGTCGGCAGGCCGATAAGCAAAATTAAACTCAACGTAGATATTCCGGATTTAGAGAAAATACTTTTTGGTGTAATAGAGTCCCTACATCCAAAGACATTTGAAATAAAAGACAGAGAAGGAAACTGGTATTCGGTATTTATCAGGCCATACCGCACTTTAGATAATAAGATTGACGGCGTGGTCGTAATTTTTGTTGATACCACCGAGCGCAAGAAAGCACAGCAAATAATCGAGGAAGCTCGTGCATACGCCGAAAGCATCATAGAGACAATGCGGGCGCCTTTGATAGTGCTGGATACTGACCTGAAGGTAATCTCAGCCAACCGCTCCTTCTACCAGACCTTTAAGGTTAACCATAAGGAAACCCAAGGCCGGCTCATTTACGATCTGGGCAACCGGCAGTGGGACATTCCCAAGCTGCGACAGCTCCTGGAGGAAATCCTTCCCAAGAGCAACACCTTTGATAACTACGAGATTGAGCACGACTTTGAGACCATCGGGCCGAAAACAATGCTTTTCAATGCCCGACGTCTTGCCACTATGCAGATGACCCTCATTACTATTGATGACATCACCGAGCGCAAGCAGATGGAGAGGGAATTGGCGCAGGCGAAGGAGGAAGAATTCAGAGCTGTTTTTGACAATGCAGTTGATGGAATACTGATAGCCGATTCGGAAAGTAAGAAATTCCACCTGGGCAATAATTCAATTTGCCGGATGCTTGGTTACAGTCCGGAGGAAATTAAAGATTTAGGGGTCATGGATATTCATCCCGAAAAAGACCTTCCTTACGTTATTAATCAATTTGAAAGGCAAGCAAAAGGAGATTTTCACTTAGCCGAAGATTTACCCCTAAAGAGAAAGGACGGCAGTGTTTTTTATGCCGACGTTAATGCAACAACCATCGCAATTGCCGGGAAGATATATCTAATGGGGTTCTTTCATGACACCACCGAGCGCAAGAACAGGGAGAAACTGATACTGGACGCAAACCAGCGACTTGAGAAGGTTTCCGAAGAGCTCTCGGCTGCAAAACGGGACCTCGAGCAAAAAAATGAGGCCCTGCAAAAGGCCGGCAGCGAACTGGAACAGCGTGTTAAGGAGCGAACCGCGGAGCTTGCTACTGCAAACAAGGTCCTTGGCGTGTTGCAGCAGAATATGCACACGGTAATAAAACACAGCGCAGACGGGCTGTTGATTGTTGACGACAACAAAATTGTGCGATTTATGAACCCGTCTGCTGAGGCCATCCTCGGCCGCGGGGCGCAGGACCTGCTGGGTGAGCCGTCCGGACTGCCGCTAACCACCGACAAAGCAAGCGAGATTCAGCTTGTTGCCGCAGACGGCTCAGTGACCACCGCAGAAGTGCAGGCCGTCCGAACGGAATGGGAGAATGAGCCGGTCTATCTGGCGACGGTTCGGGACATCACGCTTCGAAAAAAGGCCCAGCAGGAAACGGAAGCGGCAAACGAGCAACTGCGGAAGTTCAATGACCTGAAAGACGAATTTGTCTCGATGGCCTCACATGAGCTGCGCACGCCGCTGTCCATCATTATTGGCGCCGTCAAGCTCGTTTTAGACCAGATACCGGGTAAGATTGTCCCCGAACAAAAAGAAGTGCTGGAAACGGCGATGAACAACCTCGGTCGACTGACGCGGATAGTCGATGCACAGCTTAATATATCGAAAATCGAATCCGGAAAGATTGAGCTTCACAAAACAAATATCGACATACGCGGGCTTATTGAAGAGACCGTTGGCGAATGCCGTCGCCAGGCGGAAGAAAAAGGCATTCATCTCGGCTTCAGTGTTCCCGAACAGCCGGTTGACTTGTGCATAGACGGGGACAAAATAAAACAGGTTCTGATGAATCTCATTTCAAACGGGCTGAAGTTTACGCCCGCGGGCGGCTCAATCGAGGTGGAGTGCAAGGCAGAGCAAAAAGAGGTTCAGCTCTCGGTTTCAGACACCGGCTGCGGCATCGCGGAGCAGGATATGCCGAGGTTATTCGAAAAATTCGCACAGTTTCACAGGAAGGTCGGTCCTGGCGAGAAGGGCACGGGCCTGGGATTGGCCATCTGCAGGGGGATAGTCAAACTGCACAAGGGCAGGATATGGGCGAAATCGCAGCGGGGTAAGGGAACGGTCTTTACTTTTGCCCTGCCATGGATTGACTCGCACGAGGTTGTAAGCGAATTGCTGGAACAGGCCGTCAGACAAGCGGTTATGAACAACACAAATGCGGGTGCCATCGTAATGTCGGTCAAGGCGAAGAGGCGGGAGGATGAGGAACAGGTGCAGCGAGTGTTGAAAGAGGTTCAGGACCTTGTCGAGCAGCACCTGCGGCGAGGCGTGGACAAGACGGTGCTGAGAAACCCCGGTGATTTGGTTGTAGTGCTTACCAACTGTAGCAAGAGCGACGTAGCAGCAATCAAGACACGGCTTGAACAGACACTTGCTCAATATCTGGTTGATAAGAATCTCCATTTGCAGATGGAACCACTGATAAGCTACGCCGTCTATCCGCAGGATGGCCACACAACCGATGAGCTGCTCAGTAAGGTGAGCTGGACAGAGACGGTTGGCTCGGCATCGAGCAACCCGTAATATTCGGAGAGCAGATTATGGCCAAAGCGACGAAACCAAAACTGTTAATTGTGGATGATGAGCCCGATGCGGTGCTGATACTTGCCAAAACATTGTCGGCAAGAGGGTATGAAGTGACCACAGCAGGCAGAGGCCAGCAAGCCATCATGCTGGCAAAGGCAAAAAAGCCGGACCTGATTCTGCTCGACATTTTGATGCCTGATATGGACGGCACACAGGTGGCGTCGGCGCTGCAGGAAGACCCGACGACCAAAAATATCCCGGTGATATTCCTGACCTGCCTTATCACAAAGAAAACGCAGGAAATTGGCTCGCGATATCACGATGCCGGTCGATATGCGTTCACTTCCAAGCCATACGATTTAGACAAGCTGCTGGCGGAAATCGACCGACTTATTGGCGTACATGTGGGATAATCGCTGAAATTATCCCTTGCCTTTTTAATGCTAAAATACTGCTGAACCACTACAGTTCCGCATAATTTATGCAATAGCGGGGGCATCATATAAGGACCAGGAGATACTGAATATTTGGCAAAACGTGCCGAAAATTGATGGCACTTTTGTCACTTTTTGAGCAACGCCAAAACATGTAACTCTTCATCCGTCAAACCGACATCGAATGTTACCACACCCAACGGTTACCTTCTCGCAGATAGCTGTATCACCACATTTGACTTGCTGCCTAATTGACAAAGAAGTTATTTGTCGCGTCGTGCTTCCTCCGCGAGGTCCTTGACCTTCGAGATGATAATTGTTTCGCCGCGATGCGCCCACTGCAAAAACCACGGGAACTAGGCCTTTGCTTCAGCTCGTATTATTATGGGAAAAGCTCACGAACGCTGTAAAGCCCGGTCACTGCTCGCCAGCTGACTCGCATTTGCTTGTTGCACATCCGGCGGGTCGTCCAGTCCAGCGGCTGATACAGTTGCCACTCCACAAAGCAAAAGCACTTCCATTAGAGACAATCTGATATTCGCTTCAGGACTAAGATGTCTAAGAACAATTACTTGTCTGGCAAAAAGTCTTGAGTCGAAGAAAAGCTTGTGATAAGCTGCAAAGATCATATTTGTAGGTTGTTGAAATCACTTGGTAGTAGCACCCCCAATGGGATTGTTTACGATATTTCTTATGACCCCTTAAACTCCTGCTTGTCTGGCAAAAGATCTATAGGAAATTGTGGTAAGGAACTCCTCATATTCCTGACGCAAAGTCGATCGATTCAAGAAAACCAACTGTATGACAATACGCCTCTCAAGGCACTCATATTGGGTGAAATGGCAGAAAGGGTACGGATCAGGGCTCCGAATCCCTGCATTAATCGGTTTTTTGCCAGTTTCCATGGGATTGTAGCCAAGAAAACCGATTATCCCAGGCAAGTGGCGAATATCAGATATTGTTCGGCTGTGTTGCTAATTCCGGACATTATATTGTTGCTACATTATGGATAACTATAGAGGTTTTGATTTACACTACTTGTTAATCTGACAGATATACATCCTGCTATTCTGAATAACTTTGTCAGTTTGTTCTGAAACATTCTGTACATACCTTGTTGCCATTTGTAAATCTACATGGCCGAGCAATCGCTGAACTGCAAATGGATCGCCTGACCTTGCGGCAATAGTAGCAGCAGTTCTTCAGAGTGTATAAAAACCCGTTCCTTTTGGAACAGCAAGACCTGACCTTCTAATCAGCCTTGAAAAATTTGTTGTGATTGTATTTAACGTTGTGTATTTCCCGTTGCCATTGCCATCGGTCTTTAATAGCGTTTGTATATATGGGTTACCTCTGGAAGTATAAAAGACAAGCTTTCCTGTCCTAGGAATGGTTTCAAGTGATTGAACCGTTTCCGGCCATAATGGCAAATCTCTTGAAATCCCTGTCTTTCTTCTTGGCAGTTTGACTCTGCCATTGACAAGATCCAAATCAGTCCACCTAAGTTCAGCACAATCAGTACATCCAAAACCGCAATTTAATCCAAGCCATATCATGGCCCTCATTTTTACATCAGCTACAGACAGTAATTGATTTACCTGTTTGGCATCAAATGTGAACCTTTCCACGTGGATTATTTTACCTCTTGAGACAGCATCAATATTTGGGATATTTTCAATAATATCATTCTTTCTTGCCCAATGAAATAACGCCTTCATAATACTTATATGCAGATTCAACCTGCAGACCGATACATGGCTTTTCTGTATCCTTCTTTTGTAGTTCTGCAAATCCAAGGTTGAGATGTTATTGATATCTATATTCTGACCCAGAAAGGCCATTAATTTGTTAAGGCTACCGATTTGTTCATTGTGGTGGCTTGCAGTAAGGTCATTCGCCTGAAGCTTTGAATACTGATACTTTAGATACATATCACAAAGTTGTTTTAGCGTCCTATTATCGCTTGTTGATTTTTGCAAATTGTTTTGACATCCGTGTAGATATGTTGCCTGGTCAAGATATCTTTGAAGCGCCTTTTTCTTGTCAGAACCGAAATAATACATTTTCCCTTTGATCTTCTTACAGTATTGTCTTGTTGGATGAAACGTGAGTGGAAATTTGTCCGACCGTGTTTTTCTTTTTAAAGTTTTCATAGTCCTGCCTCCTCAAAAAATTGTTTTTTTGAGATAATCCAGAATCAGTTGTAGTAACGGTTGTTATTTTCAATGAGTCAACAACAGATACCAATTACAACTAATTGCTAAGTAATAACTTATGATTATTATATGAAATGAAAATAGAAAGGTTATATAATCCGATTCAACAATATCCTCTACGCTGCCAGAACTCGCGTTTCTTACGCCTTCTTTCGGCCCAATCGTAGACCCAGGACGGGCATCGTCTGACATAAATGTCGTATCGTCTGCACCACCTTTGTAATGTCCTTCGTGGAATTTTGAGGATTCTTGTTGTAGCTCGTATACCGCTTTCAGCGATTAGCTCAAAGGCGAAGTTTTTCTGACTGTTGGTATATTGGCCGCCGTTGCCAAGAGATTCAAACTCGTATCGTTTTTCTTCGTTGAACTCCTCAGCCATTAAGCGGAACATTTCCTTGTTGGTTGCTCTGCTCATCGGCTGGCATCCCCCAAGCTACTGTTCACCAGTGCTTTTATGGCTGCCTTGATATGCTCCGACAGGTTCGGCCAACGCTCAACCACCAACGCCAAGTCGGGGTCTTTTTGAGATAAAAACGCCAAGAAACACGCCAAGTCAGGGTCTTCGCTTGCGGATACTGGTTGACGTGTATTTTGTGAAGCTGTTATACTGTCGGCTCTTAAGTTCGTTTGCGCTCGTAGCTCAGTAGGATAGAGCGCCGGTTTCCTAAACCGGAGGTCGCAGGTTCGAGTCCTGCCGGGCGCAGTTCGAGTTATTGCGATGTGTCTGCCATGGTAAATTGGCACAAAATCGACGGTTTCGTATAATCACAGTCATATGTACGGTGACAAATCAGTTGCACTGCTGCGGATTGAGGCGGATTTTCGATTGGGTATCACCGACATAGCGGAAGAATTTTGAATTACTAAACGTCGCTATTGTTCAACGGTCAGTTGCAACGGCCTCGTCGAGTTCAACGTCCTTCGTTTCGGCAGCGTCAGGCAGCTCACTTAGCGTCCAGTAACGGTTAAAGATACCCATTGCATTGAGGAACCCGTTGTAATCGGCGGGTTTGACTATATAGCCGGCTATGCCATGATCAAAGCATTCAAGTTTATCCTGGTCGGCTCTGGACGTAGTGAGGGCAACAACCGGAATATTCCGAATTTCAGGGTCGTCTTTCATAATTCTCAGGAACTCAACGCCATTCATTCTGGGCATATTCAGGTCAAGGAGAATAATACAAGGTTTGACGTTGACGCCATCTCGGAGATACCTAAGCCCCTGTTCTCCATTTACTACACGAATAAGAGGATTAGAGATATCGAGGTCCTTCAGTGCCCTTTTTACCGTCATAGCATCCACGTTGTCGTCTTCGACCAGCAGGATCGGCCCTATACTGCGCATACTTTAATCCCATTTATAGTGTGTAAGGCCTAAAAACAACATAGCCCGATTGCTGCGACCTCGTATCGCATCGCGTATGCCCACCGAGCTTCGTTTCAACCCCCAATTAGCGAGCTTTGTAAAAACACTCCGGCTTATACAGTTTAATAACCGTGCGCAACCGGGAATCCTTCAAAAATACAATCGGCATAGATATTGCAGTATCTCAGAAGGAAAATCCTGCTTTCAAAGGGTAAAATTACGCTTTGGGCTGAGAATCTCACTCTACCGCCCTTTATGAACTCCGGCAGGTATCGTGAGTTACAAATTCAGCATTCGCAAAAATTGAGAGATCGATTATAGGACCTGCCTGAGCAATAAATCTGCCTATTAGAACAGGCCCAACTCTCGATGAGCATAAGCATCACTGCATAATACGCTATGCTAACTAACACCCACAAAGCTAGGTTCCGCCGGCTCACAGAGCTACGGGCTTACAAAGACTTTTCTCGCTGACGGCAACCCGACCGCAAATTTTACATAGAAACCTGCCGCCCTTGACCAGCGCCTTATACTCTTTCGGATTGCTTATTTGAAAGCCCAGATTGTTAAGGTAGCACAGGTGTTTGTTGTGACCAGCGTGCGGCATTTTTGCCTTTGCCATTGTTTATGCCTCCGTTACAAAAATTACTCGATTAAACTTTTACCAAATTCACCAGTCCCGCGCCCTGCCGGGACACCCGGCGACTTACGTTTTGTCATTCGTCCGACGGCGGCTTATTATAGCAAAGCCCAGAATAGAAAAAAGAACAATTGCCGAGACATACTTAATAACAAGCGGCAGCATCCAGATATGATGTGTCGCGTGTGCAGGGGCAACGCCGCTGATAATATAGTCGAGCAGCATACCGCTCAGCAGCGCACAGCCGGCAACGGTAAGCAGGTAGGTAACTGCAGTAGCCCCGCCCAGGACTTTCCAGATAGTAACAAAGGATGCGGCGTTAGTGGCCGGCCCCGTCATCAGGAAAACCAGTACCGCTCCGGGGGTCAAACCCTTCAAAATCAACGCCGCGGCCACAGGCACCGAGGCCGTGGCACAGACATAGATGGGGATTCCGAGCAACATCATCACCACCATCGCCAGAAAACCCGTGCCGAGCTTTTCGGCGAAATAACCATCCGGCACAAGTGCAGAGATAAAGGCCGCAACAACCAGCCCGAGCAGCATCGCCCTGCCGATGTCGCGAGGCAGTGTGACAAAACCATATCTGAACATTCGAACAATTCGGCCGGTTTTGTGCAGGGTAGAGCAACACTCGTCCTCGCATTTTGTTTCAGGTCCCGCCGCGTCCGGCGAAGAAGATGCAAATATATTCACAAGCGCGCCGCCGATTATTCCGGTAACAAATGCAGCCAGAGGCCTGAATATCGCGAAGACCGGCCCAAGCAGACTGTAAGTGACGAGAATGCTGTCTACGCCAGTTTGAGGCGTAGACAAGAGGAACGATATGGCCGAGGCCTTACTGGCGCCGTGCTTTCGCAACGACATTGTAACCGGAATCACACTGCAGGAACACAGAGGCAGCGGAACGCCGAACAAAGAGGCCTTAACGACCGACCAAAGCCCCCTGCCACCGAGGTGCCTTTCAACAAGCCGGGGAGAAATCAGCACCGAGAGCAATCCGGCCATAAAGAAGCCGAACAACAAATACGGCGACATCTCCAGCGCCGTCGCCCAGAAATCGACCGCGATTGACTTTATGAAAGCTGCCATAACGCAATCTTGCCTCAAGCAGGTATATGAAACCAGTTTTCCATTAAAGTCTTATTTCAGCGCCGCGGCGAGGTCTTCTTCAACACTGCCAACCGGCGCGACGTTGAATTTCTCCACGAGCTCTTTCAGAACCGCCGGACTGACGAAAGCAGGCAAGCTCGGTCCAATTTTTATATTCTTTATGCCCAGATAAAGCAACGTAAGCAAAATGGCGACCGCTTTCTGCTCATACCACGACAAAACAAGCGACAACGGCAACTCATTTACATCACAATCAAAGGCCTTAGCCAAAGCAACAGCTATCTGAATCGCCGAATAGGCGTCGTTGCACTGGCCGCAATCGAGCAGGCGGGGAATACCGTCAATTGAACCGAATTCGAGTTTGTTAAAACGATACTTGCCACAGGCTAATGTAAGAATTACGCAGTCATCAGGCACCTTCTGAGCAAATTCGGTATAGTAGTTACGTCCGGGTTTTGCACCGTCGCAGCCGCCGACTAAGAAGAAGTGTCGAATCTTGCCGGCTTTTACCGCTTCAACGGCTTTGTCGGCGACGCTCATAACCGCATTACGCGCAAAACCTATGGTTATGAATTTCGCCGGGGCATCTTCTGCAAAACCCGGCTCGGTAAGAGCCGCTTCGATGACCGACGTGAAATCACCATTTGATATATGGACAACTCCCGGCCAGCCAACCAGGCCGGCGGTGAAGATTCTGCTCTTATAGCTGTCTTTCGGCTTTTGCAGACAGTTGGTGGTCATAAGTATAGCGCCGGGGAACCGGTCGAACTCATTTCGCTGGTCCTGCCAGGCGCCGCCGTAATTACCTACGAGGTGCCTGTATTTTTTCAGGCCCGGATAAGCATTGCAGGGCAGCATCTCGCCGTGAGTGTAAACATTTATGCCTTTATCTTCGGTCTGCCTGAGCAACTCTTCAAGGTCTTTTAGGTCGTGGCCGGAGACGACTATACATTTGCCTTTGACGGGAGTAATGCGAACCTGCGTCGGCTCCGGATGTCCGTATGTCCCAGTGTTGGCGGCATCGAGCAGCTCCATTGCTTTGAGGTTCATTTCGCCCGTAGCCAGAGCCATCTGCAGCAACTCGCCCGTATCGGTCGGCCTCTGGGTAAGCCGGTCCAGCGCTTTGTGAATGAAGGCATAAACGGAATCATCCTCTTTTCCGAGAATCTGGGCGTGGTCGGCATAGGCGGCGGCGCCCTTTATGCCATAAACGATAAGCTCCTGCAGCCCGGCGATGTCTGCACCAAGGTCGTCGATACGATTTTGAATTGAAACCGCCTCACCCTCGGCCACAAGCGAGTCAAGATTATCCAAACCGTCCCACCATTGCACATCGCACTTAAACTGCTCCGGCTGTTTGCTCGTTTTCTCGCAGGCGTCCTCGTAAAGTTTTCGGGCACTATCTTTTATTGTCACGGCCTGTTTCAACAATTCCTGAAATCGGCGAGGATTGAAGTCCACGTTGGTCACGGTTGCGAATATCGCCTTGACGGTAAAAACGTTGACTTTGCCGTTTATTGCACCCATTTGCCTGGCGCGATGGGCGTAGCGGGAGATGTCTTTAAGTGCATAAATCAAAAGGTCCTGAAACGCCGCAGTCTGAGGGTCCTTGCCGCACGCACCGAATGTAGTGCAGCCGATGCCTTTTGCCGTCTGCTCACACTGATAACAAAACATATTCATAACATACCTCCCTAAAGTTGAGAAACTAAACCCCGGCGTACTGGCCGTCGTGAAGAAAAATCTCGACGGCCATTTCCCTGCCCTTATTCATTTTGAACACCCGGTCGATGAACTCTCTCAATTTATCCTTATCCATCCTGCCGCACTCATCCGGTATATTCACCAGCCAGTCCGCGTCCCAGATTATTCGAAACTCAGTCGTGTCAATATCTCTTGCACTGTGATGGCTGCCCACGATTCTACAAGTCATCCCAAAACCCACTAAAACTGCGTTATCAGTAGCAAAAACACGGTTTTTCATAGGTTTTAGTTTTGCCTTCATATTCTTTCTCCGCCTTTTTATGCGCGAATCATCGTCAGCAGCATCTTGAATCTCTCCCCCGCGGCTACCGCGTGAGCAATGTCAGCCGGCATAATAATTAACCGCCCTGCCGAAACGCTTATTTGCCTGCCTCCTATGGTCAAATCCGCTGTGCCATCGAGCACCTGCACAACTGCGTCGTATGGGGCGGTATGTTCGCTAAGCTTCTGGCCGGCATCAAAGGCAAATAGCGTAATCGTGCCGGCTGATTTGTCGATTATCGTCTTACTCACTATCGAGCCATCAGCGTAGTCAATCAACTCCGCCAGCACCGTTGATTTTGCCAGACAGCTTTCCAGCACGGTCGATTTTTCTTTCTGCTCGCTCACTTTTTTCTCCTTTTCGTCTTTTTCTTTGGCGTGCGCTTAGCTGGAGATGACAATTGTCCCAGCGTAAGGCCACTCAGAAACGAGTTAATCTTGTCCTGGAGCCGGGCCAGTTCGGGGCTTATGGTGCAACGCCCCGATAAACTACAGGATTTCCCGGCGAACAGACAGCGGTTAAGCCGGACAGGTCCCTGAATGGCTTCGACCACCTGGAGAACACTTACCTTCGACGGATGTCTGCCGAGAGCAAATCCACCTGCGGGCCCCATTGTGCTGCGGACGATACCCGCCCTGTTAAGCCGTTGCAGAAGCTTACAGGCAAGTTGATAGGGTATATCCTGACGTTGTGCCAGCTCCCTCGTTGCAACCAGCTCACCGTTAAAACAGCCGGCCAGCTCAACCGCAGCCCGCAAAGCATAATCGGTATTTCGTCGTATAATATCCATTGACTTATCCAACAACAGGACTATAAGACTAATATAGTCCTATATAAGGCATACGTCAACAGGGGAAATATGTTCCTTTGAGAATTTTTTTACCTTGAAACCGAAGAGTAGCATAGTCGGACGGCTACGACCGTCTCGCGGACGCAATTTTATATATCCGACACAACAATATCCCCCGATGCCGAGATTTGAATGCGTTTTTTCAATCCCTTGGAAGAAACAAAACCATATTCGCCGGTACCTTTCACGGCCACCTTACTATCATCGACCGTAATCTCGATACCGGACCGGGGCGATTTTTGCCGAATGACATTGGCTAAAAAAAACGCCTTTTCGAGGCCGTCGCCCGTACGATAATTAGCCACTTCATCCGGATGGGCAAGGCGTTTACTATCGTATATCGATTCATCGTCAATAGAGGTCAGCCATTTATAAACGTCCTGAACGGGTCTGTCTGCTGCAACGCTCAGGGAAACCGGGCTTCTCTCTACGGCGGCCTTGACAAACGGCAACCAGTCGCAGGTCTGCATATCACGATAAGCATAGAAGGCAAGATCGGCGGTAGCATTATGACGGCGCAGGTCCTGGAAATACTCAATAATTTTGTCTCTGGTCCAGTCGACGCCAATCTCAATCGGCGGGGTGGACAGATAGTCTTTCTCAGGCAACGGCAGCTTTAGCTCGGTATGGGCAAAATCGGCAAGCTCATCGACAAAACGCCGGGATTCTGGTATCAACTGTCCGAGAAACTGACTCAATGCGGACCTGCCTTCGGCAACTCTTACGTCTATTTTATTTTGAATAATAAAGTCATCGAGCAGGTCACAGCGGATTCTGCCCGGCAGCTCGTATGAGACAAAATCTTCATCAGAGACCTCTTCCAGCAGCTTTTCGTGCGTGGCCTCGGCGATGCGAAAATTGCTGCCGTGCTCGTAATGAAAGAGAGCTTCGGCCTTCAGGAACTGCGAGTGGCCGTGACAATCCCGACAAAGCTGAAAGTACTTTTGATATTGCTGATTGAATCTCAGAAAATTGGCGAAGATGGAAAGTGAAAGTTCACTCGAAAGGTACGAACGAAGCTGCCTGGCAAGATGTGCGTAGGCGTCACATGCTATCGTTGCCTGCTTATACAGGCAATGAATGTAGCCGGACGAATGAGCAACGACTGTAACATTTTCGTTGCGCAGCGCACGCTGGGCCTTATTTGAGATTGCGGTTCCGTTGAACCACATAGAACGTGTAACGAGGCGCCTATTGTTGGTCAGCACGCCGTCGCGGATGTCAATGAAGTTCTGCGAATGAAGCGGCGTAAGGATAACGTACATATCCTCAAGAGGGATGCCGCACACGATGAAAGCGGCCGCCGCATAAAGTGCGGAAAGCGACACGCACTCACCCGCCTTTTTCGTGTAGCCCGGCTTGCGAACAAAGGCATCCATCGCCTCGACCGTCTCGGTCTTCCAGTAGGGAATAATGTCACTGTCGTATTTATCCAGGCCGAAGTGCCTGCGGATATCAACATCGAAGTAATACTTGTCGCCCTCGTACCCGAAAAGCCCGTTGCTCCTGGCAATATCCTCAGCCGAGATGAATGGTGCGAAACGCCGCAACTCTCCGGCCTTGCTTGTCAGGCCCCAGGTCTCCAAGTCGAGATTGAACTCATACTCGTCCATTATGAACTGCCGCAGGCGTAATAGCTTTCTGTAGCTATCCTTGCCTTCGAGTTTCCTGAAACACTCCTCCTGGCGCCACCGCCAGATAATAGGACTCATTATATTGGCGAGAATCAGGGCATAGACCAGCTCCGGAAATACAAAGACCTCCATATCTGAAAGCGTTATGGCTGAGCTGTATTTTTCGAGTTCTTCGAGCTTCACTGTAACCAGTCCTTTCTCTCGCGGCACCACGGCAAAAGCTCACAGACATCGCAGCCGGGTCGCCGCCTGCCTGTGCAATCCTCCAGTATGCCGATTCGGGAAAGTGCAAAATCATACTTCACCGGGTCGGTCGGCTCAATAGCAGCAAAACTTCGCGTTATCTCAAGGGCGGTTTTCAGGGAGACGTTTCTTCGATTGTGGAACCCCAGTATTCGGCAAAGCCGGGCAATATGAACATCAACCGGAACTACCAATTTGGCCTTGTCGATGCAACGCCACAGTCCCGCATCCACGTCGTCGCTTCGGACCATCCAGCGTAAAAAAAGATTTAATCGCTTTGCAGCACCCCCACGGCCCGGTCCCGCCAAAAGGTATTCCAGCCCTTTTGAAGCCCGGCGGCCACTGACCGAACTGTGCATAGCAAGCAGGGAATCGCAAAACCTCGACAGCGCAGGAATGATATTCTCATCAGACGGACTGTAGGATTGCAGGAAGAACCTTTCGAGGCCGCCATATTCGACAAGCACACGCTTAAGCAATACAAGCAAATCATATATATCATCACCGGTATTGAACCGATGTTTGAAATCCTTTAGCTTTGTCTTGTCGTGATGTGTGAGGTTGCCGACAAACTCAAAAGGGCTTTTGCTCATCAGGCCGAGCAAATTACGCAGACTCTTTTGAATCTGCTCTACGCGCCCGTAGGCAACAGATGCGCTTAAAAGGCCGACTATTTCCATATCGGCCGGGTTCGAGTATTCGTAGACAAACTGAAGCGGGTCCGGCTTGATTAGTTGGCGGCGGTTATATTTCTCATACAACTTGTCAAAGACAGTCTTTAATTTGTCCGGTCGGCTCACAGGCAGATTGACAGTCATCGTTTGCATCAATTCCAAATCCTTCCGGTCAGCCAGCAGTTCGATATTTATCAATCAATGTTTGCAGGCGAGCAAAGTCCGGTTCCCTTTCAAAGAGGGAACGCTTGTCCTCTTTGTATATTCCGGTATTATCCTCGAAGGTGCTTTTGTTCGGATTGATGTAGAAAATGCCGAGCGGCAGCTTGTCCGTTTCGACCGCCCTTTTGAAGGCGGCTATGCGGTCGTGCGGGTCGTGAGAATCCTCAAGATAATAAGTGTGCTCCTTGAACCACTGACGGGTATTCAATCTGTTGAATGTAACACACGGCTGGAGAATATCAACCAGAGCGTATCCTTTGTGTGTGATTGCTTTTTTCAGTATCTCTTTGGTCTGTTCGATATCGCCGATAAAGGCCCTGGCAACAAAAGAAGCATCGAGTGCGACGGCCACAGCGAGGGGGTTGAACGGCTCAAGAAAAACACCGGAGACCTGAACGGGGGTCTTGAAACCGAGCTGGCTCGTGGGCGAGGCCTGGCCCTTTGTCAGGCCATATACCATATTATTGTGGACAATATTGGTTATATTCGGATTTCGCCTGATAGTATGAATAAAGTGATTGCCGCCTTCGCCGTACATATCTCCGTCACCGCTTTCGGCAATAACGGTCATCGAGGAATTAGCGGCCTTTATGGCAGTGGCGGGCGACAACGCCCGGCCGTGCAGGCCGTTGAAGAAATGCGTTTTGATATAATGCGGAATCTTTGCCGCCTGGCCTATGCCGGAGACCATCACGAGATTCTCAGGAGCGATATCCAGCTCGGCAAGGGTGGCTTTTAGCACGTTGAGAATACCGTAATCACCACAGCCGGGACACCATGCGATATCTATTTGCCCCATATCAAAGACATTCTTATCCATAAAACCTCACTTCAGGATTTTCTTTAATCCCTCTGCCACTTCTTCGACGGTGAAGCTAAGGCCGCTGTATTTAAGAATACGCTCCTTAATATCTATTCCGGCGTGCAGTTTTATCAGCTTAGCGAACTGGCCGGTGGCGTTGCCCTCGACAATTACAACCTTTTTCGCCCTGCCCAGATAATCAGCCGTCTGCGGATGCAGGGGATACACCTGGCTGTAATGCAGCAGTGAAGTATCCCCACTGCCGAGCAGCTTAAGCGCTTCTTTTACAATGTGGTAAGTCGAGCCCCAGCAGACGACCAGATTGTCATACTTACCGTTTGGATAAAGCTCCGGCTCAATGACATCGGCTTTGGCCGAGTCGAGCTTACGCAGACGCTTATTTACCATTTTGACGCGGACATTAAGGTCTTCGGTAATATGCCCCTCAATATCGTGCTCGTCGCTGTCGACGCAAACCAGGCCCTCGCCAAAACCGGGTACGCCCCGCGGTGATATGCCACTTTCCGTAAATTCATATCGCTTGTAATTGGCTGTCGTTTTGACAATGTGTTTTTCATTTTTCACGCCGGACAAATCAAAGGCACTGATATTGTAATAAGTGTCCATAAGGTACTGGTCGGTCAGGATAATGACTGGAATTTGGTACTTATCGGCAAGGTTGAATGCAACAGCGGTATGATGGAAGGCCTGCTCAAGGGTCCCCGGTGCCAGCAGGATTCTCGGGAATTCGCCGTGGCCCGCATAAAGGGCAAGCTCAATATCGGCTTGTTCGGTTCGGGTAGGCAATCCCGTCGCCGGACCGGGCCTTTGGGCAAGGTGAATCACTATTGGCATTTCGAGCATACCCGCCAAGCTGAGTCCCTCAACCATCAAGGCAAAACCGCCGCCCGATGTAGTCACCAGTGCACGAGCACCGGCGTACCAGGCACCGATAGCCATATTCATCGCCGCAATCTCGTCTTCCGCCTGCTCGGCGATTATGCCGAAATCCTGTCCGTGCCTGGCTAAAAAGACCAGTACGGCCGTCGACGGGGACATCGGATACGACGAAACAAAATTACACCCGCCCGCTATCGCACCCAGACCTACGGCCTCGGCGCCGCTCAGAAGTATCTGATTTTCCACGCCGGCATCGGGCTTTATGCTGAGACTGATTCCGGCCTGCGGAGCCAGCTCTTTTGCAAGCCGGAAACCTGCCTCAGCGGCCTGAACATTCTTCTCGGCCACATCGGCAGCCTTTGAAGAAAAGAACTGCTTCACATAATCGCATGCACCCGCCAGGTCCACTCCAAGCAAACCGGCCAGCATTCCCACTGCGACAACATTGGAATAAACCTTGTTGCCTATGTCGGTCGCTATTTTGCTAAGGGGCGCCTCGATAAATTTAAACCTGCCGCTGCGGGCTTCTTCTCCAATCACCTCGGTCTCGCCCAGAACCACGGTATCTTTGGAAATTCGCCGCTCGAGATGCTTTATTGCCCCCTCATTAAAGGGGATGAGCAGGTCGATTCGGTCAACGAAAGCGGATACCGGCTGTGAGCTGACTCGTATTTCAGTTGAGTTGTTGCCGCCGCGAACACGCGACATATATTCCTTTGTCGCAAAGATATTATAACCGGCCAGCTTCAGCATCCGGGTCAAAATGCCTTCGACGGTCTGTATGCCCATACCCGCCTGCCCACACAGAACAATTGAAACATCATCAGTTCTGGTTACTTTATCTTTCGCCATACCCGCACCTGTCTTCTAAGCCTGGCCATCAGGAACCCGCCGAAACCTTAATGGCTATGACTATGCTCGCCCAAATATTCGCTGCGGAATTCCGCCAGAAGCGAACGCAGCTTCTCCACGTTGGCAAAGTCGGTGGTCTGCTTTGTCTTCATCGAGTAAACGAGCATCTCGTGCAACAAAGTCAGTTGCTTCACGTATTTTTCGTAACCTGCCGAATCGCTTTTATTGACTGGTTTTATTCGCTGGGCCATAAAGTAGTAGCTGATAATATGGGCGGTATCATCGGCGTGCTGTTCTTTGACGTTGACCCAGCGGACAATCTGGTTCATATTCTTCTTCGGGTCCGCCGACAGTTCTTCTATCAACTTCATCGCCTTTTCAACCGTAGTGGTGTTTTCGGCAATCGCCGCAAGCCTCGCGGGGTCATCATAGATGCCGCAGGGTATCTGGCAATGCGAATAGACAAGCGGCGTTATAACTATTACCGCAAACAAAAAAACCACCAACATCGGCTTTTGTCTTATCTTGTTCATCACTTCAGACCTCCTTAAAACAGTACAGTAGTTTTTAATATTGTTCGAGATGATGAAATTCCGCATTCTCCAGCCAGTTTTGCGGCCGGGAGACAAATTCGATTATATTTTCGAGCAGAAAGTAATGCTTACCCTCTTCCTCGGCCAACTGGTTGAAGATTTTCTTGTGGTGAGGATTCTCGGAGTCCTGGGCCTTCTGGAGGTAAAAATCCCGGCTGTCTTTTTCCATCTGCTGCGCCTTCTTGTAAAGATCCACCTCGCTGATACTAAAATCAAAGTTCTCACCGCTTTGTCTCATCTTTGCGAAAATGGTTTTGGAGTTGGTAAGCAGAATTGTATCTTCAACCTCGGCGGGGACATCCTGTTTCATCTTCGATACCAATTCAAAATGACTGTGCTCTTCATCAGCAAGCATAGAGAAAATACTTATAAGCCCCTTGGCCGGCGCCTTAGCCGCAAGGTCGCGGTACATCTTTTCAGCCAGCCGCTCCTTTTCCATTGCGAAATCGAATATGTCCATTGCTTATTCCTCCAGAAAAAGCCATTTACATCTCCTATAACCTGCGCCATTTTCTGCTGTCCGATTCTATGAGTATATCCGCCCAAGGGAAGCTCTCAGCTCCTGCCGGGTACTCACAGAGCTTCGGCACCCCTCCTTCAAACGCATCCAGAATCGGCATCAACAGTTGCCACGTAACTTCTATGTCATCCTGCCTAGTGAACAATGTCTGGTCACCTAGCATACAGTCCAGAAGCAGCCGCTGATATGCCTCAGGCGGCTGACCGCCGAAAACGTCGGCGTAGCTGAATTGCATCCGCAGCGTGCCGATACATACTTTTGAGCCGGGGCGCTTCGCCTGAAAACTAAGCGAAATACCCTCTTCGGGCTGTATTTGCATCACAAGAGTATTAGCGGGTAAATCGCCCAGGCCCGCCGAGACAAACATCGAATGCGGAACTTTCTTAAATGTGATGGCAATTTCGGTATGTTTTCTGGCCAGGCGCTTGCCGGTTCTGAGATAAAACGGCACGCCCTGCCATCTCCAGTTGTCGATAAACAACCTCGCAGCGACAAACGTCTCTGTAGTTGAGGCGGCATCAACGCCCGGCTCCTCGCGGTAGCCGGGGACTCGTTTGCCGTCTATGATACCCTCCGTGTACTGCCCCTTTACAAAATCACTGTCGGCGCTTTGAGCGGTCAAAGGCCGAATACCTCGTAGCAATTTGACCTTCTCGTCACGGACATGGTCCGCCTCAAAAGAAACCGGCGGCTCCATAGCAACCAGAGCAAGCATCCCGAGCATATGACTCTGGAATATATCCCGCAACGCGCCGGAATTATCGTAGTAACCGCCGCGATGCTCAATTCCGACTGATTCAGCTATGGTAATCTGAATATGGTCGATGAAATTGCGATTCCAGACCGGCTCAAAAATCGCGTTGGCAAAGCGAAGCATCAGAATATTCTGGACGGTTTCCTTACCCAGATAATGGTCGATTCGGTAGATTTGACGTTCGGTGAAATGTCTTCGGATGTCGATACTAAGCTCTGTGGCGCTCTTCAAATCTCTGCCGAAAGGTTTTTCCACAACCAGCCGGACCCGCTCACACCCAGGCCCGCCTGGACAGGAAAGCCCCGCCGCCCCGAGTCTTTCCACTATCTTTCCGTATAAAAAAGGCGGCACAGCCAGATAAAAAATCCGACCGTCACGCACGCCATATTCACGGTCGAGTTCAATCAGACGAGCAGTAATTGACTTATATAACGACTCCTCGCCGTAATCTCCGGTGACGTAATGAAGTCTGTCCAGAAAGCGACTCAAAAGGTCCGGCTGAACATCAACAAGCGTCTCCCGCAAAGCTTTATCCGCTTCGGCCTTAAACTGTTCATCCGAAAACTGTGACCTGCCGCAACCTATCAGATAGAAATTAGGATTCAGCAAGTCCCGTCTTAAAAGCTCAAATACGCTGGCAAGCAGTTTTCGGCGGACAAGGTCGCCGGACGCGCCAAAAACAACAAAACTGCACGGAGGTGCCTTGACCTCCGCGCAAGCAATTTCGTCCGGCAGAACCATAGGCCGAATCTCATTCATATCCTACTATCCTAATTGGAGCTACAAACACTACTGCAGCGAGGAACCCGCCAAGGCCACTCACTCGTCGACCGCCTCGAACTCATCCTTGCCGGCGCCACAGTCCGGGCACACCCAGCCATCCGGCAAGTCCTCAAAAGCAGTTCCCGGTTCAACCCCGTTGTCGGGGTCGCCCGTTGCGGGGTCATAAATGTAACCACACATAAGACATTTGTATTTCTTCATACCTTTCACTCCCTTATCCAATTTTGATTTGGCCTCAATGTATGTCGCGGCTGATTTAGGTGTCCTGCCGTGCTTTACATCACGATAATAAGCATAAGTCATTGGATAATCGCTGTCATTAAGCGTTTCACAGGAAACTACCCTGCCGACAAACAAAGTATGGCTTCCAACGTCTATACTCTGTATCAGCTCGGCTTCGAGAAACGCAACGGTATTGTCGAGAATGATTGGGGCTCCGGTCGTGCCCAGCCGGCATCTCGCACGCTCGAACTTGTTTATATCCCTGCCGGTCCTGAAGCCAAATCTGCCGATAAAAGACATCGGCGCCGCTTCTGACAGGATGGAAACAGCGAACACTCCGCTATCGATAATAAACTGATGAGTCAGTGACTCTTTGTTTAAGCTTACCGCGACTGTCGGCGGCTCGGGCGTTAATTGCACTACCGTATTGACGATACAACCGTTGAGCTGACCGTCCCGCTTAGAACTGAGTATACACATACTATAGCTTAGCTTGAAAAGGGACTCCAAATTGCGCATACCATACACCCAGCCAAACGTTAAAATGTGCTCAACGCTACAAGTTCTCACACCGAAGCCAGGTAAGTCCTGAGCAGCGCAAGATGCCCAAGCTCTTCCCTGATAATATGCTCCACCCTGTCTCTGCCGGCACCAGCGGGGACCAGCTCCTTCAGTCCGGTGTAAAAAACAACCGAGCTCTTCTCGGCCTCCACGGCTATATCGAGTATTTCGCGTTTCGACTCGTTTCCGGTCAATTTGTCGGTAACACTTTTCTTCCCTTCGAAGCCGTGGCCGTCAGCTATTACCTTCAGATAAAACATTGCCTGGTTATCCGGGTCGTACGTTAATTGTTCCTTTTCATGGGGCCCAAGCTGCTGTCTCATCTCCTTGAATATCTCAAGATGGGTATCTTCCATCGAGGCCAGACTAAGAAGCATATCCTTCATCTTTTCGTCGGCCGATTTGTCGGCGGCTTCTCGATAGAACGCGGCGCCGTTTCTTTCGATTTGCTCGGCCATTTCAAAAATTTCATCTGCGTTGAAAGTAACAGCCATTATTCACCTCCTTTTCGCTGGCCAAGCTCCCTGTCGAGCATATAAACGGCCTGCGTAGCACCTTTTAGCATCTTCAGCTTTGCAACAATATCACTGGCGTTTTTCTCCTCCTCGACCTGCTCGGTTACAAACCATTGCAGGAAGTTGTTGGTAGCATGGTCGTTTTCTTTGATAGCCAGGTCAACGACTTTGTTTATCAGCCCGGTTACCTTCTGCTCATGCTTGTAAACGGCCTCAAAAACGTCAAGAGCTGATTTCCACTCTCCGGTCGGCTTGTCTATCGCATCCAGCTTCGCTCTGCCGCCACAGTCATTTATAAAATCGTAAATCTTCATCGCGTGCGAGAGCTCTTCTTGCGACTGCACCCGCATCCAGTTGGCAAAACCCGGCAGATTAATCGACTGAAAATACGTCTCCATCGCCAGATACAGATACGCCGAATAAAGCTCTGCATTAACCTGACTGTTCAAAGCATCCTGCATTTTTTTGCTTATCATAATCTACTTACCCTCCCAAAGGCCGTGAATATTGCAGTGCTCGCGCGCCGTTACAGTAGTCGCCTCGACGTTGAAGACTGCTTCGGGGACATCACCGGCTTTGAGAAACTTTCGGTAAGCAATACCGTCAGCCAGAAGCTCAATCCACTCTATATGGTGCTTCTCTTCCATCGGGTGGGGAACACTGCCAATCTTAACCTTAAAACCATCAGCCAGCTTTTCTATGACCGGCACGTGTTTCTCTTTGCCCTCGTCGGCGGTCTTGGCAGCCAATTTTTCCATCGGCTGGCCGCAGCAAACCAGCTCACCCTTACCTCCTCGTAACACTTCAACTATGTTACCACATATCTTGCACTCGTAAACCTCCAGTTTCTCAGCCATTTCAGGCCCCTTTCATTTCAAAAAACTCTCCTTTTGCCATCCCTGCTGTGACGATACAATCCATTATACAAGCACGCCTATTTCCCGATGCTTCACCGCAATCTTATCCGCTAATCCTTCCAGTGCTTCGAAATCCTCGTCCCTTGGCAATCCCCTGGCGATTACCGGCTCTATTACCTCTGCTTTTAGATTACTCAGTAAGCTCGTAAACTGTTCGACCATTTTTCCCGCCCAGCCAAATGAGCCGATTATCGAGATAAATCTCGTCTTCGGCCGAAGGGCATTAGTCAGCATCGCCGCATAGGCCGCCGTGGGGTGCGGGCCGACCAAAAACGTCGGCGAACCAATTACAACCGTCGCAGCGTCCACAAGGGCCATCGCCAGCTCCCCGATATCAACTCCCGTTAAATTGAACTGCCTGACCTTTATTCCACGCTCAGCCAGGGCGTCAACGAAATGCTCCGCCATTCGCCGAGTGCTGTCGTGCATCGAAACATAAGCAAAGACCACTTCGTTTTTGACCTCGTCCCCAACCCAATCTCTGTATGCATCGATAATGAGCTGTGGCCTTTGATAAACAGGCCCGTGACTGGGTGCTATCATCTCGATAGCAAGTGATTCGAGCTTTTTGAGATTGCCCTTAATGGGGGCACGAAACGGCATCATAATCTCGGCGTAATAACGCTTTGCGCACTCGAGCACTTCCGCTTCGTCCTCCACAAAAACGCCGCTCGCAGCCAGATGTGAGCCGAAGAAATCACAGGGGAAAAATATCCTGTCTTCCACAAGGTAGGTGCTGAATGTCTCAGGCCAGTGTACCCAGGGTGTAAAAACAAACTGCAGCGTCTTGTCTCCGAGCGACAGCGTTTGCCCGTCTTCAATCACAACAAACTTGTCCTCGTCGATGTGCAAGAGGTCTGTCAGCATTGCCTTGCACTTTGCGTTAGTAACAATTTTTGCATCGGGATATAACAGCAGCACATCCGGTATCGAGCCGGAATGGTCCTGCTCGGCGTGGTGCGAAACAATATAATCGATATGGTCGACGCCCGCCTTAACAAGGTTGTCGAGCAGGACGTTCAGCTTATTCGGCTCGACCGTATCGAGCAGCGCAGTTTTGTCGCTGCCCTTTATCAGGTAGGCGTTATAGCTGGTGCCGTCCGGCAGCGGAATCAATTCATCGAACAGCCGTCTGTCCCAGTCAACCGCACCTACCGAATACACGTTTTGTTTAATCTCGTTCACCATAAGCCATCCCCACTTCTGAGCCCTTCTACAATCCCTTCACGGCCTTCAGGACGGCATCATAATCGGGCTCACTCGCAATCTCCGGGACTACCTGCACATATCGCACTACTCCCGCCTTATCAACGATGAAAACCGCCCTGGCCAGCAGGCGCAGCTCCTTAATCAAAACGCCGTACCCTGTGCCGAATGACGCATAACGGTGGTCCGACAGTGTCTGCAGATTCTTAACGCCCGCCGCCCCGCACCATCGTTTCTGCGCAAAAGGCAGGTCCATACTGATTGTCAAAACGACAACATCATCACCAAACTTGGCCGCTTCTTCATTGAACCGGCGAGTCTCGATATCACAGACGGACGTGTCAAGCGAAGGCACCGACGAGATAATAATTGTCCTGCCGGCAAAAGAGGACAACTTGACCGGCGACAAATCATTGGCAACAACCTCGCAATCAGGCGCCTTCTGCCCGACCTCAATCGCATCGCCCAGAAGGGTAACCGGATTACCCTTCATCGTTACTATACCTGTTCGCTCCTTCATCGGCGCCTCCTTTGTAACACAACCCAAAAACAACATCACACAGGAAGTCACAGCAACGACGGCAAAAGACATACGCCTAATTGCACACTTCCTGTTTTTACAATCCAACACAGTTCTAAAAATTTGTCGCTTCAATTTCGGAATGACTCTTCGGATGCGCACAGGCAGGGCATACGTCAGGCGGTTCTGTTCCCTCGTGCACGTATCCGCAGTTTCTGCAAACCCATCGAACCGGTTTTGGACGTTTGAAAACAAGCCCCTCGGTGATGTTCTTGACAAGAGCCAGATAACGCTGCTCGTGCCTTTTCTCCGCAATCGCTATGCCCCTGAGAACCTTAGCTATCTCCGGGAAACCTTCCTTCTCGGCCGTCGCGGCAAATTCCGGGTACATCGTCGTATTTTCGTAATGCTCACCCGCCGCCGCTTCTTTAAGGTTCTCAAGCGTGTTGCCTATCACGCCTGCGGGATAGGCGGCGGTTATCTCAACCTCGCCGCCCTGCAAGAACTTGAATTCCCTTTTGGCGTGCTCTTTTTCCTGGTTGGCCGTCTCTTCGAATATCGCCGCTATCTGCTCATAGCCCTCTTTTTTGGCCTGGCTGGCCCAGTAGTTATAACGGTTTCTCGCCTGCGATTCACCTGCAAATGCGGCCAGAAGATTCTTCTCAGTCTGTGACCCTTTTAGTTCCATTTACTACCTCCTTACCTCGTAAATAATTGAGATTCTTACTGCCCAAGCGCCTGCTTAAGGTCCATCGCGTGCTCCTGCTCAACGGCCAATATGGTCCTTAGCTGCTGTGCCAAAGCGAATTCCTTAAGCTGCTCGGCCTGTTCGACTCTGATTTTGTATCGTTTAATTGCATCCTCTTCGCCGGCCAGGTCCTGCTTCAACATCTCATTGTTGTCGGGCGACGTCAAAATTTGGCCGACATTTACGCTCGGAGAGCCGCTCAGATAGTCAATCTGGTCAGCCAGCACCATAGCGTGACCAATCTCCTCGTTAGCGTGGATTTTCAACTCTTTGATAATGTCTCCGAATGCAGCGCCGGTCATTACCGCGGCGTGGTTGATATACTGTATCGCCGCCGAATACTCCAGCTCAAGGTCATGATTCAATAGTTCAATCAGCTTTTTCAGTTCAATAGCCATTCTCATGCCTCCTTTAATCGCTATTTCTGTTATCTAATATCGCCGGCTTCACGCCCTCGCGTATGCCGGTTCATTCCCAGCTTTCCATTTTATGTTACAGCCCATACTCGGCTTTTGTGTACCAGCGATTTCCCTGTTCTCCAGGACCGCATCAATCGCCGCCGTCAAATCCGCCCCTGTTACCGGCCTGCCGTTGCCCGGCCGACTGTCATCCATTTGTCCTCTATAGACCAACTTTCCCCGGCCGTCAAATAAAAAGAAATCAGGCGTGCACGAGGCCTTATACGCCTTGGCTGCTTCCTGCCCGGCATCGTAAAGATACGGGAATGTAAACCCCTTCGCCTTTGCCGCCGTCGCCATAGCTTCGGGCCTGTCATCCGGAAAGTTATCGACGTCATTCGAGTTTATCCCCACCACTGCAACACCTTTCGACTGATATTCACGCACAAGCTCGACCAGCTTATCCAGCACGTGCTTTACAAAGGGACAGTGGTTGCACATAAAGATGACCAATAGCGCCGGCGCATCGGCAAAATCCTTCAGCGAAACCGTCTTGCCCTCGGTATCCGGCAGCTCAAAATCAGGGGCCTTCGTGCCCAGGGTAAGCATAGTTGAAGCCGTCATAACCATAATGCACCTCCGCTCAAAATCTTATTCAGCAACATCCAATACAATCTTACCGAACTGAACACCCTGTTCCATCCTTGCCATCGCATCGCGAACCCTATCCAGCGGGAAAACCGAATCGATAACCGGTTTTAGCTTCGCTGCCGACACAGCAGCCAGCATCCCGCGAAAGTCGTCGTCAGAGCCCATCGTCGAACCCATAATAGTCAACTGGTTCCAATACACCGCCTGCAAGTTCGTTTCCGCTTTCTGCCCGCTTGTCACACCACACAAGACGACCTTTCCACCTTTCTTCAGCACCATCAAATCAATTGGCCAGGTGGCAGCCCCGACCGAGTCAACAACAATATCTACGCCTCTTCCCGCAGTGACGTCTTTGACAACACCCGCCACGTCATTGTCCTTATAATTTATTATATGGTTGGCTCCGATTTGTTCGGCCCAACTTAGTTTTTCATTCGACGAAGAAGTCACGAGCACAACCGCGCCGGCCAGCTTTGCCAACTGCAGTGCCGCCAGCGCCACGCCTCCTCCTATACCGTGAATAAGCACAGTCTGGCCGGGCTGTAACTGCCCCCTGGTCATCAGCATTCGCCAAGCGGTGACATAGGCGAGAGGCAATGCCGCCGCCTGCTTAAAGCCGAGATGAGCCGGCCTGGGGTAAACATTACCCGCTGGGACAACCACATACTCCGCGAACGTCCCGAGACAGTTCAATCCAACTATCCCGAACGACACACACTGACTGTGCTGGCCTAATCTACAAAATTCGCACTTCCTACAGCTCAGCCCGGGATTGATAATCACCTCATCACCCACGGCAAAATCATTTGTGCCATCGTCTGTTTCACTGACTATACCGGCGGCATCCGAACCGAGTATGTGCGGCATCGATAATTTTGCGCCGGGCCTGCCCTTTCGAACCCATATATCAAGATGATTAAGGGCTGCGGCCCTAACCTCGATAAGCACCTCCCCTGCCTGCGGCTCAGGTTTGTCAAGCTCAGCCAGATTCACTTTGCCCAACTCACCATGTTCTTTTATAACCACGGCCTTCATTTCACGTCTATCCAAGTTCCATAGTTTTTTACAAACGCGTCCAAAACACCGCCATCTGACACAACTTCAGTTGGTCTTCCTCCGGCAAGAGGCACAAATGCCTTCCAAATACACCGTCTTTCGTAAAACCTTAAATCTCGCCAAAATGCTCGCAGGCAGTTTTATATCATCAAACGGCCGATAGTGAAAGTCGAAAATCCGTTTGCACTTGATACACTTGAAATGCTGGTGGTTGTCCATATCGGCGTCATAGCGTCTTACATCTCCGGAGCCCTCCACTACAGAGGTAACACCAATCTCAGCAAGCGTAATAAGCGTGCGGTTCACCGTGTCGAGCGATATGCCCGGAAAAGCCCTTTTTAGACGTCGCCAAAGTTTGTCCGCTGACGGGTGCTCCTTCGATTCGGCCAAATGCCTATAAACAGCCAGTCGCTGGGGGGTGATTTTCAATCCCGCCCGGCGACAATTTTGAACAAATCGATTCATCTTTTGCTCTATCCCTGCATTCCTTTGCCTCGTGCTTTTTGCGGTCATCAGTATTACCTCGACAACTAACAGCACAGCTATTGTGACGCTCAGGATAAAATCAAAGCTGTTCTATTTTATAGGAGTAACTACGATATAGTAGTCGCTATGGTTTGTCAATACTTTTTTTGATGTTTCTTTACACTCGATACGCGTAAAACCAGCCGTAATTTTCGCATCTCAGGCCTCAAACAACGCGAGAGAAAAGGCCGGCAGGCGGATACCGGGTATGGTCATCCACAAAGTAACAAAGACCCGGTATGAAATCAGTTGCAAGGAAAATATCTGGCAAGGCGGCAAATGCAATCTTTTACTGCGAGAAAAGCCGCTTTCGTGATTGCCCCCTCAATTGTCAGGTATGATATGAGCAGCTCACGGACATCACTGCGATGACTGTGGGCTCAGTCGCTGCTTTCACGAAGGGCATCTCGGTCAGTCGGCCTGTGGTTGTTCTTCTCTGATAACTCTTTTGGCAAGACGCAGAAGCTGGGAACGGATTTTCAGACCGGCCTTTTCAGCCGCGACGAGGTTTACTTCGAAGCGAACCTTGTTTTCTTTCAGGGAAAAGTTAATGATGCCGCCTGATTCGATAAATCCCTCACCGTCCCCGACCGTCACGACGTGGTATTTGTCCACTATTTCCACTATTTGGAGAAACTGTTTTTTTTCGGACGGGCAGACAAAC
>Ga0315549_1000764_pt1 | contig 36864 bp, 33 predicted proteins | sample SalMarSW160200MG_FD_203101 | JGI IMG/M metagenome (GOLD analysis project Ga0315549, IMG submission 203101) | Salt marsh sediment microbial communities from the Plum Island Ecosystem LTER, Massachusetts, United States - Salt Marsh Sediment SW1601-200 ... | reverse complement strand
TACAGTTAGAAGTATAGATTTTAATTAGTGATTTTCTTTATTATTATTAGATAAATCAAAAAATACATTTAATCCATAATCTATTAGAAGAATTAGAAGAAATGAAAGAATGTAAAATTAACGATTATATCACGCTTGAATTGTTTGGTGACGAGACGATTATTTATGTTAGCGGGAAAATGTTCCGACAATGCAAATTCGTATTGCTTAATATTGCCCCAGAGAGATTAGAGGAAATAAATGAAATAAATTCGATTGACGAGCTCAAATCATTAGCGGATGATTTTAGGGAGAAAGAGAATTTTAAAATAACTAACGCTTTTTTAAATATTAAAGCTCCTATGGATACGAAAGAAGCAGCAGCTTTTTTATATTCGGAAATGACAAAGAATCGTCCTAATATTCCACCAGAGACGGCATTTTGGGTCCATTGCTCGAATCTTCAAGCTTGGGCGGAAAATAATTACGATACGAGGTTATTGCATAGTAATTTAGCGTTTCCGCTACTAAAAAAGTTGGCAAAGAAGGGAGATCTAACTGCGAAAAGAGCGCTTAAAGAGGAGATCACCAAGCGGCTGGAAAGCGGATTTTTAGCAACGCTAGAATTTCTAAAAGAAGAAGGGTATTTTGAATATTTGGAGCATGATGAATTAGTTATGGCGCTCCTGAATATGGAAGAGGCATCAGCACTTTTAGAGCTGGAGAGGCTAACTAATGTAAAACTCAATTTATATCTTGAAAATGAACCAGAATATTATATAGAAAAATATGAGAATGATTATACGAATATTATAATAAAGGATAAGAGCGTTATGAAATTAGGATTACGTAACGTTGGACTAAAAGAGATTCCTGCCTGTATTACTAAATTCAAGAGTCTTAAAGAATTGGATTTAGGAAATAATAATATAAAAAATATATCTATTATTAGAGAATTAAAAAATCTAAAAATCTTAAGTCTAGGTGGTAATCAGATAAAAGAGATACCTAACTGGGTTTATGAATTACCTAGCTTAGAAGCATTAGGTATATCCAAAAATCCAATAGAGAGACCACCTGATTTTAACGGTAAATTTAGCAATATAAAAATTCTGTCTTTAATGGATTGTGATCTTAAAGAGATACCTTATTCGCTGTTTAGACTTCCCAATTTAGAGTATATTTATCTTGAACATAATTATATAAAAGACAATATAGAAGAGAAATTAAAAAACGAGAAAGATATATGGAGTGAGGGCAAAGATGACATCTGTCAATTTAAAGGATACTTAAAAAGTAAAAAAGGTATATGGATTAAATATTAATTGAATTAAGGGAAATACCCAGTTCTTAGATAATCAAATAATCCCCAATATTTATCCCTATCGTTTCTAATTAATTCCCTATACCATTTTAAATCTCCCCTAGAAAACAACATATTATAACTCCATGAATCCAGATAATTCATTTCATTTATTTCATCTTTTAGGTCAGATTGGACAATTACACGATAAGGATATCTATAATCACCAAGATCTGCTTCATAAGCTCTTAATGAATAAATTTCTCCAGCATTGAGAATTTTATCACGAGTAAAAGCGCATATCATTTCTGAAATTATAAGCTTTCTGTTATCATCATCGCTTTCATCAAATTCTCTTAAATTATCATCTAATTTAGTCATAATAACAACACAATCTATACTCTGAATGATGTTGATTACATGTCTTAATTTTATTTCACTCTCTCTATATGTCTCAGTACCGAAATTAGATAGGTCTATATCGAAATAACCAAGATTATTATCTACTATTCGAGGTAAATACCAACGATAATTTTCAAAATATCTGAGTGAAATAAATTGATAACCGCATCCTTCTCTATTAACCAATGGAAATAATCTTACTTTGCCACTTCCAAGCTGTTCTTTTAGGATTATTTCGTCAATAAGGTACTGTTTCACGTCTTCTACCTGTCGAAGCAAATACTCTCTCTTTGTATGCGTAAATACAGAAGATACCTCATCAGAAGAACCATATAATTGATTTGTAGCATCCCAATGTATAAAGTCTACTTTTAAAAGTTCGCTTTTCTTAAGTTCGATCGAAAAGTCTCCAGATACCCTTGGATCGGGGTGTTCAATCCCATTAAAGACCAATTTCATAGTACTATCTTTATTTAGCAAGAAATCATCAATAATTCTCCTTATATCTTTTCCTGAACTTGATGCTGCGGAATAAGCACCATAATGGATTGCTTGTATAATCTGAGAGTATAATTCTGCTATCCTATCAAGACCTATCATATCAACTAAATGCTTATCTTTATATAAGATATCAATAGCATCCTTCGCTTTTTCTTTTAAATGCTTAAATAGATTGTTCTGGGATTCAATGAATCTGTGTGCTGGATTCAATTCATAAAAATCTTGATAATGGGCATTGAACAAAATACCTAATTTTTCAGAAAGTATATAATCAACTGATCTCCTTGAAGTCTCATATATTCTAGAGATCTGACTCTCATCCAGCCCAGATATAATTGATCCATATGGTAGATTGAGTTCATAGAAATTATTATCATCTAATTCTAACTTAATAAAAGATTTAAGGAAGAAATAACCGTACAAATGATTCAATTTATAATCAAGAAAACCTTTCTTTGTCAATAGTCTATTTACTTGACCTGTACGCGTTATCAACCCTATATGATTAAATTTATCTGCTAATATATAATATTTTTTTGAAAAAAGTCCTCCTCTATGCAATATTTTAATTCCGATACCTTCTCCGTTGTAATAATGATCCAGCATATTTGCAAAAGAAAGGCGGATGGTAAAATGTCCAAAAAGCTGTAAGATCCCTTCAAATAAGATTTCAGCAAACATAGCTTCCTCAATTGTGAAACTTTCATCGAAGACATTGAAATTATCTTCATAATCAGGTAATTTTGAATAATAATCGAGTCTATTCTTTAAATCTATGATATTTCTATTGTCTCCTTCATAATCTTTAGTCTTGAGATAGATATCGTATAACCACATTTTGGTCGTGTATTTATCAGAGGTGCCATCGGGATACGTAAATGTATATTTAAAACTTCCATCCCTATTTTTCCAGATGAAATTTAGAAAAGCTTCCTCATCAAACTGTCCATTTTGTTTTTTAAACAAATCGTTAATTCGAGTGTTGACTTGATTTGCATTAGGGCCTGAAATGAAATTATTCTCAAAATCATAATTTATAAAGTATCCATTTAGTATATCGAGATATTTGAGCGCTTTAGGAACTACCCATTGATATTCTATCTTTGAATCTGGTCTGAATAATTCAGTAAAAATTTCGTTAAATTCCTGAACAAATCTTTCACTATACATATTTTCAAATTGTAGTTGGGAAGGTATATTATATTCTAAACTATCAAGTCTGGAACGTTCTTGTAGACTTCCTAATCCGGGCAAATATTCTTCAAAAGGCATTGAAGGATATAATTCTGTCGTAGTATATTGGATGGCATTTGTATAGCTATTTCCACAATAATATCCAAATACAGTGTAATAACTAATTTGATGGACCATAGCTCTTATTCCTTCAATACCCGTCTGAAGTTCGAGAAGTTTAGATTCTTGAAGTGATGTTGTTAATAATTTAGATGATTTCAGATAAGGTTCATACCAATTTAAGGGACGTATCCTTGGCGTAGAGGCGATAGCAACTCTTCCATACATATATATTTCAGTACCAGGTTTATTTAAAATAACATTATGGAAGGTTTTTCTATAGTATTCATCATTGCCTTTATGATAATATCCCTCAATTACACCTTTTGGTAAATGATTTATAATAGCTCCATCTACAATTATGAAATCACCATCCTTATTATGGGCAACAAATAATGAGGTCTTTTTATTCTTACAATTTTGCAGTAGTTCATTAAATATGCTATTTGTAAGATGTCCTGGACTTACCATACCTAATTTAAGATATTTAGCACCTGAAGGAATCATATTTTTTGTTATGGCTTTTTGAGTTCCTATATGATGTCTATCAAAATAATAATTAATTTCAGTACCACAGTAAATTCTAAATCCCATTGGAGTATTTATAATCAATTTCTCTCCATTCCTAATAAATACATTCATAAGATCGGTGTAAAATCCATCTCCCTCATCTCCTTGATTTAATATATACTGTAATTTGTCTCCTTTCCAAAGGATCTTAATGATGGTGTTAATCTCATTCTTAAAATTAGGATAAGTACCAAAAAATCCATTTTCATCGAATAAATTCCTAATAAAATTGATCACAGTATCGATATCTACGTTCTCTCCATTTAAGAGCTTCTCTTTCTCTAAGTAGGAATTAATAAGTTGCGAGACTTCTGAAATAAAAACATGCTTGGTATTCACTTTTTCCAATAAACTTTCTAAATTGGTCCTCGAGAATATTTCTTTTAAAATTTCCTGAGCGGAATTTTTTTGCTCATGCATGGTTCCAGCGTACGCATAAGGAGAATATAAGCAGTTGATATGAGTCTTTAAATATTCCGAATCTTTCCAGACCTGAACATAAAAATCTATAAGCTGAGCTGAAAGAACGTCAGTTGTAATCCCTCTTTTAATATATGATGTCTTTCCACTCTTTTCCCATGTATTTTTGAGATGATTTGAAAGAGCCAAATGCATAAAATCAATCACAAACAAATCGGGAGCTCTTCCCTTAGATGGGGTGTCAAGTTTTATCTTAAATCCATAGAGTAATTCTTCTAACTTCCAATTATTTTCATGTGAATTAAGATCATTAAGTATTTTTCGATTAAAATCAGCAATACTAAAGGGTCTCCCGTTATTTGGGATTAAGTCTATATATCCATAAAATTCATATTCCTCATAATAGTCAATAAATAAATCAGCAACTTTGAGAGGTAATACATTGAAGAATATTGAAGATTCTAATATCGATCCATGAAATCCAGTTGGAGTAAAAGCAGTAGACATTCTATTTGTATTAGGGTCCACAAAAAAAGTCTCACTTAGAGATTCAATGAACGAAATGAGCCCCGTTCCTTTCTTGAGATAGACGTCTCTAATTTCATTTACTTTTAATAATAAGTCATTTAATGGTTGCAATAAATAGTCATCAATTTCAGAAGCGACATTTACGATAATGTTCGCGCCAATTTTTAGATGCTTCCGCATAACAAAATCAAAAATGGAATATATTAATCGCTCTTCTATAATTTCTTGCACTTTTTCCATATTATATTGGTCTGTGAATTTAGTCCAATCGAACCCAGAATGGAAATATTGCTCATAAATATCGCCTACAAAACTCTTCCAGACCTCCTGAAGTCCTTTTGATTCTATTAAATCTTTGACATTTGGATCGTTAATCCATTTATTATCCATAAATGATCGAAAGAGCTTCTCAACTGCTACAATATCAATATTACCTGTATTCTCATCAATTAACCTAAATTGATGGAGAAACTCATCTTTAATAGGTTCAATCACAGTAGAATATAATTGATTTAATGTGTCTGCTTTCGAGTTAGTAGCAAAAAGATTATAAAACTGTCCTCTGAATAGATGTGAACACGATTTTTTTAATAATGTATTTTCAACTGTACTTTAAAAAATTCATTTGTTAAAAATAAATTATTAAATTTACTATTTTTAGGTATATCAATCAAATAATAAAATAATAAAATAAATTAGAATATTTTAATAAAAAATATTACCTTTTGTATGTAATATATTTATCAAAAAGCTATTTATCTTTATAAATCACTAAAAAATAAGTAAAAAAATATTACCTTTTAGTATAAATGGTAATATTTTAAAAGATGATTTCAATTTATGATAATTTATTATAGAGAGTATCTAATTGAGGAAATTTTAAGTTCTTAATTCTCTGTTTTTTTAGAAGTTACTTTAATTAAATAACTTTTTTATATTATTTCTATGATAGTTTAATTTATGTCGTTATTTTTGAACCATTCACTCCACTATTGAAGATAACCAATTAAAACGCCATTTATATGAGTTCTATTAAAATGAATAATTAAAATCTGAAATTTATATGATAAAAACCATAATTTCAATTCTATAATTCCAATCTCCAACCAAAAAGCATAAATAGAACCTTTCCTAATATTTATTAAAAAAGATATGAAAAGATGCCTCATGATAAGAATCTTATATAAGAAAAAAGCCAATATTTATCAAACTCAGATAAATGATTTTGTTCAAGGTAGAAAAATTAAGACTTACGAGATGTGGATATCAAAGGATAGAAATTTCGTTAAGAAAAACTTTAAGTGGGTATACATGCGTCGTTATAAAAGTCGAGACGATTCAGAAGAATCTATTATGACGGCTCTCATTCAATTGAAAATAACTAAGTTTATTCCATGGGTTCCGAAGCTTAAAGGGCACTACCTTTATAGGTTTCCCCGGGTTAAAAACACACGGTTTGGAGATCATGCGGAAGGAATTATCTCTAAAAAGGAATGGGATATGCTTCATTACCTTGATAATTTCAAGGGATATATCGAATACTTGTTTTATTTCAACGACTTTAACTTTTTTGATGATCTACAAGAACGACTTGAGTCTGAGGGCGTCTCTTTCAAGAACATGTTTATTAAAGATGTATTTGCCTACGAGCTGTTCCGCGTTAATCTTGGCACGAAGAATTATGCTGGCTTAGAAAAATTGGGTGGATTTTTGCAAGCCCCTCCGCTTTTTGATGTAACTCACAACCCTTACTTTTTTCCAACCGCCGCCGATGTGAGCTATGTGATGAAAAGAATTCCTTCCGAAGCGTTATTTGAATTCTTTCAATTTTTAGTCAAGGAATGCTTTAAATTAGGCATTATTGTTCCGAAGATACTTATTTGGGATGGTCAGTTCATCCGATCAAACTGTAATAACAACAAGAATAAAGATAAAGATGCTTATAATGATCCTGATGCGGGGTATTGTCGCCATAATGGTACCAAAAAAGGAGTAGGCTACGATCCAGGTATCTTATATGCCTATTGTTATAATAGATGGTTTCCAATTTACTTTAAGATGTTTCCAGGCAATAGAAACGATACTCGCGCTTATAGAAAAACTCTTAGCGAGTTCTTTAAAGTGTCAAAAGAAAAGTGGATGATTTTAATAGCTGATTCAGGAGCTTATTGTCTCAGAAATATGGAGTATACCCGCAATATGGGGTTAGTTCCGGTCATTCGTGCGAAAAAAAACATTAAGAATCAACCCGTTAAGGAACTGAAAGAGCAATTCTACTTTAATACTGCTTTTATTCCTAAACAATGGTCAATTGACCTCTTTTTAAAGATATATAGCTTTCGTCCGATGATTGAAGAGGGGAACTCTTTCAATATTATCTATTACAATGACTCTCGCATGAATACACGTGGTATGGAGGCTGCGATTAAACAAAGAGCAATAATTTATATTTTAGTGCTCTTAAAGGCTTTAACGGCTTATAAAGTAGGTCGTCCTGACCTAATAATGACGCCCTCTGCTTTTATCGCATCTAAATATTTCGGAGCTCAATTTGCTAAGGTTCGTCTCGCAGAAGAATCTGGATTTTTAATCTTTAAAAATGTGTGATGACCGCTCCGACTTAATACAAGATAGCATGGAAAGAGTATAGAAAAGTTATTTAAAGCGAGAAAATTAAAAAAGAATAGATCATTTATAACTTAAAATTTCCTCAATTATGAAGACTTTTATGGAAATTTACTTTTAAAATTAATCAAATTTAATGATGATAAAGCCTATGAAGAATTAAATCGTAGATTTAGCAGGAAGTTAAAAGATTATAAAGAAAAGGATATAGATGAGCTTCTTAGAATGGGTATTTTCAGGCATTTAAACGATGCTAATTTAGAGCTATTGTTATCAAGAAAAGGTAGGTTTGAATTATTTTTTCAGTATGATAAACAAGACTTTAATTTTGAAGAGAGTATAAAAAAGTTAAAGATAACAGATCATTATTTTTTCTTAGATGTTCTCCTAAGAACGAGAGTTCTTGAATATCCAGAAAAAAGAGAGAGATTCTTAAAGTTTATAGGATTCTTTCTTAAACTTCCAAGACAGAGAAAATTAAAATTTGGTATTTTCAATTTTAGAGATATTATAAGATCTGATTGGTTTCCCCTTTTGATTTTATGTGCAAAAGAGAATATTATCTCAAAAGAAAAGTTAAGGTGCTATATTCCCTATGTTGATTTTCTTATAAAGAAGATACAAAATTTATCAATAAGAAAAATCAAAAATCTTGACTATTATAATGAGGAGGCTAATTTTGAAAGGCGTTTTAAATATCATAATGAACGTATCTATCCTGATTTGACAATGAGGAAGTTAATGGAAGATATACGAGATAATGATAATAGAATTATAATTTCAGATAAAATGGATTATCCTTCATATTTATGGGCTACGAACCATGAATGGCAAGAATACGTTCCAAAAGTATTAAATTATCACTTTAAACATATTCATGATTATGAAAATATAGACAGTTACTTAGTTATTGAGAGTATTACCTATTCTCTTGAAAGGATTATAATTAGGTATAAGCATGGGAGATTTGCCGAAAGCATTGTAAATCTTGATTGGGAGGTGATCAATAAGTTAAGAAGATATACACAATATCTTAAGACCTGCGTTAAATGTCATACCATGATTCCATTTGAAAAAGGGAGAATATTTAACGAATATGACTATATTTGTAATTATTGTTATAAAAAAAATGAATATAGACAATGTTCCCATTGCTTATTACACTTTCCCAAAGAAGAATTGAGTAAATTTGAGAGGTCTGGATTTATTTTTTGTTCAGAATGTATGGAGAATGCAAGAAAAGGAAAAATAGAGATTTCAAGGAAAATTATTGTTGATTTAAGAAAGCCAACAGAAAAAAGATGTAAGTGTGGAAGAAAGGGATACACTTATTATTGGGTTTATTGGTTAGATTATAGTAATTATAAAAGGAAAAAGGAAAGACAGGATTTTTTTTGTTTTTATTGTAAAAAATCAAATCTTAACATAGTTCACAATATAGAAATAGAATATAAAAAAAATTAATGGATAAGGTTGAAAGAATCCCTATCTCATAAAACTAAGAATTATTTAACCTTTTTTTTATTTTTTATTACCTGATGGGTTAATGTTTATAATCTAAAAAAATTTGCGTGAATTATGATTCTATTATGAGGAAAATAATATTATTTAAAGTATTATTAAACTCAATCTCATTCATGAGAATTCTATAATTTAAATATGGAAGATTCATAAAATCGTTAATCTATCTTCATTTATTAATGGTTTAATAATTTATATCTTAATGTCAAGAAAAATACTTGAGGAAATCAACGCATTTGAAAGTATCAAAAGTCATCTTAGGTTCAATAAATTTTACTGTAATTACTGTGGTGAGCAATTACGAAACGATGATAATTATTTCATTGATCTTCTTGGCTTTACCTTCTGTAATCGTGATTGTTTTAGAAAGGTAAAGAGACTCCGACAGCCAAAGATAAACTTCCTTCAAAAACAGTTTGACATCAACTCGCCAAGAGTTCAGATTTACGACGATTCCTACAAATACCAACATTTGCGTTAAGTATTTTCCCTTTTTTTTTTGACACTAAAATCAAAATAAGTGAAGTGATGAAAATAATCAAGACAGAATTAGTAGAAGATTATTATGTAAGCTCTGCTTATGAATTTTTCTCATCTGATAATGATGGTATTAAGTTAATGATTGCTGATTGTTCTAATCATCTTAAAATTCCTTTTAATCAAGATTCAAAAGAGGATACAATTGGCGAATTAATAGAATGTTATGGCTCTGACTTGGATGTTATTGAAAGGTATTTTAAACTAACTTTAAATGAGCATTCCTTTCTATTGTTAGATTTCGACGAGGAAGATGATAGGTTTCATATAAGAATTTGGAAGCATATGATAAAGGTTTTTGTGGCACGTGTACGGTTTTTTTATAATTATGGATATAATGAAAAAGACCTCTATGAGATGACATTTAGTATTCATTTTAATGAGAAAGACGCGAAAAATTGGATTGAGGACAAGCGAAAAGAATGGTTAAAGTCATGGAACGATCCTAATTTCTTTGAAAATCTAACTCTTGAAGAGAGGTTGAAATATTGGCAAGATATTCTAATGGAATATGATTCGTCAGATTCAATTAAATTAAATTGGGGGATTTAAATGAATATACCAAATAAGGTTAATATGAATTATCGATCATTAGAGGAGATCTATCACCCTGAACTATGCAGATCAACACCCAAGAATAAAGTAATATGTGGTAAATTAGGAGATTTAGAAGAATTTGGGATAAATGAGTTTTCAATCCTGAATGCTTTAAATCCTGACCAAGTAGTAAGGAAGATTAAGATTATCGAAGATGAGATCCTAATTGACGCTATGGACAATAAAGGATATCACCATTTTTCGAAATCTTGAGCTATTTTTTGTTTACCCGCTTCTAATTGTTCTTTTGTCTCTATTCCTTTTCTTTTGATTTCATCATTCCATTCACTTAATTTATCTTTCCATTTCTCTTTAACACCGAGAAAAAAGGTTTCAACTTTTTCTTGATTTTTTTTTAAATCCTCGATTCCTTTTTCTGTCTGGTCTTTAAGTGCTTGTTGAAAATTTTGAAAATTCTCTTGGATATTATAGATAAAACTATTCCATCCTTTTGTTAAGGGATTTTCAGAGTTCTTTTCTTTATTTGATTCTTCCATTCTATTTTCAATGATTTTTTTTTATTTTAATATTAAAATTGTATTAGATTAATTATAGTAAATCTAATTTATATCTCTTATACCAAAAATAAGTTTTTAAAAGAATTTAAATCATTTTAATATATTTTATATCAAATCAATTTAACAAAAAAACATTAAATTTTTAATGGTACAAGAATAATGTACAATTTCAATGAAAATAATTGAAATTTTCTGAATTTCATTCATCAATTTCCATCTAATTTTGAAGGGTTTTCATATTAAATTAAATTCAATATAGTTTTCATCAGATACTCAAAAGTTTAATTAATAATCGTTCAATATTCAAAATAAAAAAAAATATATTTCTTGAAAAAACTATGAATTTTGAAATATTAGAAAAAACACCCCTATATGATGCTTTTTCAGATATAGGAAAAAGAATTTTTCTACCTGATGGAGTCTTCTATTGGGCGGGTAGAGCAAAAAAAGAGGCAGATATAAATGGAACTATCGGTACCGCATTTGGATATGAAAAAGATTTTATTGAACTAGGAAGTGATGAATGGTTACCATGTTACTTAAAAGAAATAAAAAAATATACAGAATTAAATGTTAAAGATATTGTCCCTTATGCCTCTATTGGTGGTTTAGCTGATTTGAGAACCATTTGGAGGGAATGGATAATAAGAAAATCAGAATATAATTCAGAAACGGATAAAGAGAAGATTGTTCATCTGAATAAATACATGACCAATCCAATTATAACTACAGGAGTTACTAATGCTATATATTTAAGTTGTAAACTTTTTCTTAATCCTGGTGAAAAGATTATCTGTGCTAATAAAAGGTGGGGAAATTATGATAATATAATAGTAAAAAATATTGGTGCTGAAATAAAATCATTCGATTTTTTTAAAGATGATAGAATTAATTTAGATAGTTTAAAAGATACAATAAATGAAGTTAATAAAATTCAGAATAAGATAGTAATTATAATAAATTTTCCAAATAATCCTACTGGATATGTTCCTTCGAAACAAGAAGCTAAAGATATATTAAAATTACTTGAAGAAACCCAAGTAAAGCTAAAAAAACCATTCATAATTATTATAGATGATGCTTATGAACCTTATGTTTATTCAGAGGAAGCTTTGAATACATCATTTTTTTATGAATTACAGCAATTAAAAGGAGATATTATTCCTATCAAATTAGATGGTCTTACAAAGGAACTTTTAATGTATGGTGCTAGGATTGGATTTTTAACTATTGGATTAAAATCAAATTGGGTATCAAATGATGAAGAATTAGAGAAATTGAAAAAAGAAATTAATAATAAGCTTGAGGGGATGAATAGAAGTTCAATATCTAATTGCAATCATATCTATCAAGCAATAGCTGAAAGAATATTTCAAGAAGTGGGATTTGAAAAGATAATTGACAGTAGAAATAGAATTAAAGAAGTATTAGAAAAAAGATATGAAAAAATCAACAATGAATTAAAGAGTCTCGATAATCCAAACATATCAATTGATCCTAATTCAGGAGGATTCTTTCTCTTTATTAATTTGAACAGACAGAAAATTAAAGCAAATAATTTTGCAGATTATTTATTAAAGCATCATAAAGTTGGAGTAATTCCTATTGAAAAACCTGCTGAAAATATTAATGGACTTCGAATTGCTTATTGTTCAATTGATATAAATCAAATACCCGAGGTTATAAGTAGAATAAAAACTGCTTTAAGCCAGTTTTAAATACTATATTTCTTTTAAATATCCTCTCTTTTCTTTTTTTTTGGGATAAATAAAATAACAGAGACATAATAATTGCAAAAGTTTTTTGAATAACTTTTTTTAATTAACATATATATTATCCTAAACTATTTATAAAAAAAGTGCTATCATATATTTATAAAAAATTTGTTATAAAAAAAATTCAATATGATTTGAGGTTAAAAAAATTGAAATTATACCTTGTTGATAAAGGAGAGCTGAAAGAGATAAATAAGCCAATCTTCTCAACAGGAGATGTGTATCTCCTAGATGATGAGTACACTATATATGTCTGGATAGGTAATAAGTGTTCCGTAGATGAAAAAACCAGCGGTGCGGCACAAGCCCGTAATTTAGATCAAGAAAGAGGTGGTGCTGCCAAAATAATCACTATTGATCAAGGTCAAGAATCAAAAGAATTTATGAAACTAATTTCTGACAGGGGATCTATGAAAATTGTGGAAAAGAATTTGGCGAGAACAATGCTTAAGGACGTGCTGACTGGTGATTTTGCTGGATTCACAGAACATAAAAATGTATTATACCGTGTTAGTTCTGAAGAATATGAGGATATTAATGCAATGAAAATGATTCAAGTTCCATATTCTGCTGATTCCTTAGATTCAGAGGATTGTTTTGTGTTAGATTTTGGGACTAGAGTGTTAGTATGGCAAGGAAATGCTTGTAATGTTAAAGAAAGAGTTAAATCCGGTCAATGGGCTAGACAAATTGATGCAGATAGAGCGGGTGATCAAGATGAAGAAATATATGAAGAAGGTGATGATTCTAAATTTATTGATGCAATAAATAAGGGAGTGGATTATAAAGAATCTGATGCAATACAATTACAACCAGAATCAGATTTGGAACCAGATACAGAAATGGAAAAAATTGCAGATAATATTCAACCAGAAACTAAATCAAAAGTCTTCAATACAGGAGAAAAATCAAGAATATCAATAAAACCAAAAACACCCCAAATAAGAGAATCATATTCATCAAAAGCAGCTCCAGGTATTCCAGGTCAAGATGATGGATCAATTATTACAGTAGAAAAGACAGAAGGTAGAAGGGTTTGCCCTAAATGTAATGAAGAAAAGAAAAGTATGATTCATGAAAGCGTTGATAAATCCAATATAATTATGGACTACCCACGAGTTTACGGGAAAAAATATAAATGCGGTTCTTGTGGCGCTGAATGGCGTGAAAAGTAATTTAAAATCTTATTTTTTTACCTTTTTATTTTATAATAACAATATTATTCACTTAGATCAGACCATTAATTCTATTATTTCGATAATAATAAAGGTTATATTAAAAATAATAAAATAAGAGGAAAGAGTATTTTAATTAAATTTATAATAATCATGTTAAATTAAAAGGTATTTATTCCACCTATTAGGTATTTTTATTTATTTATTTTATCTCGCCTTAGAAGCTTTATTTTTTTCTTTAATTCTATGATTTCTTTATCTTTTTCTTCAATTTGATTATTAAATTTAATTTTTTCATCTTTGAGACTTTGCAGATCCGATAAAATTTTATCTTCTATTTTTTCTGTTTCTGACAATTTATTGTTAAGTTTTTTCTCACTTTCTTTTAATTCTTTTATGGTTTTTTCTTTCTCTTCTAATCTATATTGCATATTAGAAAATTCTAATTCGAATTTTCCTGTTAATTCACCAGATTTCTGGTGTGTTTGTTCAAGTCGATTCTCAAGACGTTCAATTATTTCTTGATTTGTAACACCTTTCTGTTTAAGGGCCTCACTCTCTAATACTAATGCCTTAATCCGTTCTTCTTTTTTTTCTAAATCTTTTTTGATTAAATTAAAAGTTTCCATTTGTTGTTTTAAATTGTTTATTCCCCGCTTAGAATCCTTTAATGAACTTTCAAGATTAAATATCTCTTTATCTTTTTCTGTTAATAATTCATCTTTCTTTTCAATTAACAATTCTAATTTATCAAATTTGGATTTTTGAATAGTGTCTTGTTCCAGATAACTAATTTGTTCCTCGAAATTTTTAATTTTTTGATTTTGTTCTTCCAATTGTTTTTTTAAATTTGAATTTTCCTCTTGTTTTATTTCCACTTTTTTGTTTATATTCGCTATTTCTTGATTTTTTTCATCAATTTCCTTTTTTAAATTTTGTTTTTCTTCATGATAAGAATTAACTTTAGAATTCAAGTTTCCCATTAAATCATTTTTTTCTTTTATTTCAGCGTTTAAATTTTCTATCTTCTCATTTTTATCTATAATTTCATTCTTAAATTCAATAATTTGGTTTACTTGATTTTCATTATTACCTAGATCTTTTTCTAAATCGTCTATTCTTATTTCTAGCTTCTTTATATGATCATCTTTTTCTTGAATAAGGTTTTTGTAATTATTTTCATTTTCAGAAATTTCCTGATTAAAAGTATCTATAGAGCTTTTATTATTTTCAATAAGATTTGATAATTTATCCTTCTCTTCGGATAATTCCTCAATCTTTGTATTTAGATTCTCTTTTTCATTTATGATTTCATTAAGTTGTTCATTAACATTTTCTTTTTCTTTGATTAATTGTTCATTATTTGATTTTAGCTGGTCTTTTTCTTCTTGAAGTCCACTAATCTGTTCATTTAAACGTTTAATTTCTTCGTTAAGAAAATTAATTTTCTCATCAGAATCGTCTATTTCCTTAATTTCCTCAGGTGCTTCATTTTTTTCTTCGATCCATCCTAAAGTGGATAAAGCTTCAGTTATAGGATGTTCCTCTTCCAGTTCCTTTTCATTTTCATTGTTTTGTTCTTCCATATTTAAATCAATACTCTCTCAATTATGTTTTTAAACTACTATTTGCTATAATAATGCTAAATTTATATTAATTAGTAATTAATATTTTATCATTCAAGTAATTATAAAAAAAAAACACCTAATATTTTTTATGAATATTATTTTTTCTTTCTAACTTAAATTTAGGTCATATTTTTCCTTTCGCTATTTATAAATTTTAGGGAAGATTATCCTTTATTTAATGCTTAGAGACTAATAACTAAAGCAAAATTAAATGTATTTTTCACATAATTAAGGGGTCTAAAAAAAATATTACTCAATTATGAGTAGTTGAAATGTTAATATTCCGCTTTTATAAGATATATTGTAGAAATTTAACCAATGCTAATATAAGACTGGAAATCTAGATTAGTTTATCAATCAATATATTAGATATTTTAAAATCATTTTAGTCAATAATCGATTAATTAAAGGAAACAATGCATCCATTTATTTTTAAATAAATGTATTTTTAGTAAATATTGAAGTTAATAATATTCAGAACAATATTTTAGGTTTAGAAAATGAACGAAAAATTGAAGAGAGCTTTTAAAGATCTAAGGGAAGGTAAATTTATTTTAATCTATGATAGAGACGGAAGAGAAGAAGAAGTTGATTTAATTTGTCTTGCTGAAAAAGTAACACCAGAACATATTTTTCATTTACGTCATGATGGCGGCGGATTGATCTGTATAGCGATGCATGCAACTATCGCTAAGATTTTAGGCTTACCCTTTATGACAGATATTTATTCTAAAACACAGAAGGAATATCCTATATTCAATAAAATATCTCGTGGAGAAGTATGTCCCTATGGAGACAGACCTTCATTCTCAATTACTATAAATCATACTAATACTTATACAGGAATAACAGATTTAGACCGTGCATTAACAATAAAAGAATTTGGTATATTGGGAAAAAATTTATTTGAAAATGGAGTAAATAATGATCCTTATATAGATTCATTTAGCTCAAATTTCAGAGCTCCTGGACATGTCCACCTTTTAATTGCTCATGAAAATTTATTGAAGGACAGAATGGGACATACTGAATTATCTGTCGCATTAGCTCATATGGGAGGGCTCTCTCCTATTGCAGTATTGTGTGAAATGTTGGATAAAGAAAATGGTAAAGCGTTATCAATTAATAAAGCAAGAGATTATGCTAAGAAAAACAATTTAATTATGATTGAGGGTAATGATATTTTAAAAGCTTTCAATGATATTAATATTGAGGAATAGTAATGAAGATCAACATAGGCATAGCAGATACCACATTCGCACGTGTAGATATGGGTAAGATGGCAATAAATGAGATTGAGAACACAACAACTAAAGTTTCGATAATTAGATATACTGTTCCAGGTATGAAAGACTTACCCATTGCGTGTAAATTATTATTTGATAAGTATAATTGTGAAATTTGTATAGCTTTAGGAATGCCAGGTCTAGAAGAAAAAGACAAAATATGTGCCCATGAAGCTAGTCAGGGGATAATTATGTGTCAATTATCAATAGGAAAGCATATTATAGAATGTTTTGTCCATGAGGATGAGGGAAATACCCCTAAAGAATTAATAGAAATTTGTGAGAATAGAGCAAGAAAACATGCTCAAAATGTATTAAAATTATTATTTGAAAAAGAATGGTTCATTAAAAATGCTGGAATGGGCCTTAGACAAGGGTATCCAGATGCTGGACCAATAAAAAAATAAAAAAAAGTGTGTAAAAATGAATGAAGAAAAAATAAATATTGGAATTGTTGTTGGAGAATTCCACTATGATATAACTGAAAATATGATGAAAAAGGCTATTGACCATGCTGAATTTCTAGGTTGTAATGTAGTTCATATTATTAAAGTTCCAGGTAGTTTTGATATGCCTTTAGCAATCAAAAAGCTATTAATGAAGAATGACATCGAAGGTGTAGTATGTTTGGGTGCAGTAATAACAGGAGATACTGATCACGACCAGATTGTAGCTCAGCATGCTGCAAGAAAAATGGTCGATTTATCATTGGAATTTAACAAACCTGTATCATTAGGTGTATCAGGTCCAGGAATGACACGTATGGAAGCTGTAGAAAGAATCGAAGATTTTGCTCGACGATCTGTAGAAAGTGTTGTTAAAATGGTAAGAAGGTTAAAGAAAATTAGTTAAGGATTGGGTGAATATAATGATTCAAATAACTATTATACAAATTGACAACTTTGGACCATATACAGAAGAAATGGGTCATAATAGAGAACATAAAATTCAACTATTATTATCTGAATTATTTATCTTTTTACAGAAAAAATTTAATGATTATGGAAGTCTTGTTTTTTCTGCTTCAAAAGATAATTTAGTTGCGGTTACAAATGGAATATCTATTGAAATTCATAAAGAAATTAGTAATAAAGTGAAAAAAAAATTTCCTATTACAATCAGTATGGGAATTGGTATTGGAAAAACTCCATTAGAAGCTCAGATTGAGGCCTCAAATGTTTTAAAATCTTATGGAAGTGCTCAATCTTCAAGAAAAAGTATAATAGCCCATAACGGACATAATTTACCAATTAATGGAAATGTAAAAGTAGCACATATTGATATTAATTTCTATACAAAAATAGCTACTGATGTTAATCCTTTTTACTCTAATTATATTTCTTTGAATAAAAGTTATACAACATTAATGGAATATTTTCAAGAAATAGAAGCACTTTGTTTTTTTAATGGTGGAGATAATTTTATATGTATTTGTCCTAATGATATGATACGGTCTGACTTAGAAAATATTTTAAATGCTTATGAAAAAAAACATAAACCATGGAAATTAAAAGCCGGTATTGGACAAGGTAAGAATTTATTAAATGCAATCTCAGAAGCAAATGCATATTTAAGTAAAATTAGAGAAGGAAAGAATCAAAATAAAATTTTAGGTATCTAAATTAATAATATATCTTTTTTTAATAATTTCAAATAGTGTTTTAATTTGAATAAAATAATTTTTGTCCCTGTGGGAAGTTATGAACAACATGGCCCTCATTTACCTCCAAATACAGATTATTTATTAGCAAAGAAAATAACTGAATCTTTAGTTTTTTCTTTTTCAGGAGAAATGGTTGATGGTATTAAAATAGGAATTTCTACTGAACATTATGATTTTAAAGAGACAAAATCAATTTCAAAAGAACAATTCATAACTAATATCGAAAAAATTATTGATAGAGATGGTATGAATTCAAAATTTATTTTTATTAATGCTCACGGTGGTAATAATCAAGCATTAAATATTATTGAACAAAAATATCCATATAATTCAATTGTATTTAATACTTTTTCCCTAATTAAAGAAGATCTAAATGAAATCAGAACTTCTGAATTAGGAGGAATTTGTCATGGGGGGGAATTTGAAACATCAATGATGTTATATTTATTTCCAGATTTAGTAAAAATGAATCGGTTGAAAAGGGAAGATATTGTGTATGTACCAGTGTTAGATCCTAATTCTAAAAAGAAAAAAATAAAAAATTGGCAAACAATTAATTTCAGTAAAAGTGGGATTTTAGGCGATCCTTACCATGCTACTAAAGATAAAGGCAAGAAATGGTTTGAAAGTCTATTAAGAACAATGACACAATCCATTAAAAAAAAAATTAAAGAGAATTTCTATTAAATTGTATAATCCTCTTGAAAATTCCTTTAGAATAATTTTGGGCTTGCAAAAAACATTAGTCTTATGTTTTAGATTTTTAACAACTGAATAAGGTTTTTTTCATTCTTTAAGCTCATTATCTATTATTTCCATAATCTTTAATCTTAATAAGATTATTATTTTTAATATCCTTTATTAAAAACATATTTTCTATCTAAGAAGAATTTGGTGATATATCCTATCGTTAAAGCGATTATCATACTTATTTCTAAAGGAGTATTGAAAAAATTTGTAAATATAAATTGAATACCTATATTTTCTATAGTTGTCAATATAGCAAATCCAAAATATTTTAGAAATTCAATTGATGTTTCTTTTATTTTTGATATCTTCCTCTTGAAGACTATAAACTTATCTAGGAAGAATTTGATAATATATGTAATTCCAACAGCAATAATGGATCCCATTAATTCTGGCATATTATAGGGGCTTGTAGAACAATAGATGGTATATATAAAATCATTATCACCCCAATTATCGCAAATCCAATCACCAATAAATAATTGATTTACTTTTTGCATTAGATAATTCAAAATAATCATTAAAATAGCAAAAAAGAGATATAATATCAACTGTTTTTTTAGATTATTTTGTTGTTCATCCATATTTATTCATTTACTCTTATTATTTTAATGATCTATTTTTAGAGTGATAATGATATGTTAAATAATATATTAGTTTTTGATTTTTATAGGTATTTTATCATTATATTTAATATTGAATGAGAAAATTAAGAATCCAACCTATCTTTCCATGAAGATTCTTTAGGTTCATCTTTATTATTATTCATTGATTGAGGAATTTGAATTCCTGAAGGATTTTGAATATTGATCATATTATCTGAAAGATTTTGACTTGGAACAATCATACTCATTAATTCTCTTAAGAAACTTGCTGATTTTTCCTCTTTTCCTGTCATTTTCTTATATATTTTTTTTATAACATAAAACAATAATGAAAATCCCAATGAAAAAAGAAAATAAATAGCGAACCAACCACTCCCAAAAAATAATAAAGGAAATGGTAGAAGTGCTGAACCATAAGGAGCATAAATAATCATTAAGACAATAATAATTCCAAGGAAGATAAAACATCTTAGACACATAGGTAAGAATTGCCTCTTCATCATCTGTTTAGTTAATAGTTTAATATCTGTTTGTACCTGTAATAACATCTGAACATCTCCAACAATCCGAGCATTATTGAAACGTTCCTGAAGATTTCTGGCTTCTTCTCTATATTTTTTCATTCCTTTGGCTGTTAAACCAAAGAATTTATTAAAAAATCTCCCAAAAATAACTAATGCGAGAGCGATAAACATAATTTGAAGAATAACAATTATATTTTCATCTGCCATTATAATTCACTATTTTTAGAAATTCTATATACAAATTAAATTTTTTGATGTAAATTAATTAAAATGAAATAATTTAAACTTATTAAAAACCTAAAATAAAGAAGTATTATAAAAATAAGACAAGATAATAGAATTTATATCATTATTTAACATTTCCTTTAAAGAAATTTTTAATATATTTTTCATATAATGTTGCTCTGTTGGTTGTCAAACTAGCCAATATACTACAGCCATTTCTACATTTATCGCAGAAATCATATCCATCATATTTTTTCATGATATCTCTTACTTCTTTTGAATTATATATCGAATAAATAGAGTTATTCAATACATTATATCTCTTTATTGGATGAATCTTACATGGATAATCAATATAACCGTCATGCCGGATAAATAAATATGCTTCAGCTACATGGCAACGAATAACTTTTTGATATTTTGGATTGCCCCCAAACCCACCACTTTCAATTGTTTTAATACTATACCTATCTGTAATGAGATTTTTATATTTCTTTTGTAAATTTCTTACAAATTTTGCCCATAAATGTAAATTTGGAACAAGCCCATCCATATTTTCAATCTTATATTTCTGTCCATTATATTTTCTAATAATATCTTCACATGGAAATAATTCAATACAACAGTTAAAAGATTTAGCTAAATTACATAATTCTGGTAAATATTTCATATTATTTGTCATAACATTTGTACTTATAATGACTTTAATACCGCTCTTATTAGCTAATTTAATTGATTCAATTGCTCTATCAAAAACTTTAATTCCACGCATTTTATCATGTAATTCTGCTATAGGATAATCTAATGAAAGAAGAATATAATTTAATCCTTCTAATTTATTATCCTCAAGTAATTTAGGTAAATAATAGCCATTTGAAGCTAATCCTGTTACAAATTTGTGAACTTTACCTGTATAATATATTATTTCAGGTAGATCTTCTCTTAAAGTTGGTTCTCCCCCCGTAAAAGAAAGAGATAACACTCCTAATTCAGCTATTTGATCAATTATTTTCTTAATTTGATCTGTACTCATTTCTTCTTTTTTCAAAGAATTAGGAATACCAGGAATAGCACAAAATTTACATTTAGCATTACATCTTAACGTAAGTTCTATTTGAGCAGAATAAGGTATTCTCCTGAACGTTAAAGTATTAAGTAAATAATTTCTTACGTATTTCCACAAGATAAATCTCCAATAAAAATTATTTATAAAAAAGTTTAGTATGTCTAGAATTAAATTAAAATCTTTATTAGTCTTTAGGTTATTATTAATTTCTTTTTAAAAAATTTAATTTATTTTCTGCTTAATCATAATTTAAATAAATAGAAAATGAATATAGAGAAAATCCTCTCTCCTCAATTAGAAATACCGATTAAACGTTTAGAATTATGGTTTTTTAAGATTATTTTATTCTGTAATTATATCAGTATTTATTAAGAACTCAATTTTCTGAAATTGTAAAACTATTTTTTTTATTTTAGATTTGTGTTATAATATGAATAAGGAAATTCGAACTAATTTTTTTAATAGAAGAAAAAAATTTCTTTCCCATAATTATAAATCTAGCTTAAGATTAATTCTATCTTATTTATGGGCATATAAATGGATCTTTTCATTGGTTGTAATTATGGGCTTTATTCAATCAGCATTATTCTTGACAGCTCCAACCTTATTAGGTCCTGTTTTAGATATTTTAGTTGATACTGAAAATGCTATTGAAAATGCATATCCAATATTTATATTAATAATAGGGCTTCAAGCAATTGTTGCTGTAATTTTTGGATTTCGAGTTTATATTAATAGATGGATAGGAGCTAATATTATCTATAAATTACGAAATGACTTATTCTCAACAATTCAAATTATGAGCTTTAGCTGGTTAGATAAACACAAAACAGGAGAATTGTTATCAAGAACTACAAGTGATGTTAATTTACTTAAAGAATTCTTAGGAAATAATCTACAAGTTTTTATAAGACAGTCTTTTACTTTTATTCTAAGTTTTCTTGTGCTTTTTCTGATTAATATTGAACTAGCACTCTATGTAGTTATGGTAAGTCCAGCCCTCTTTTACGTCTTGTTCATTTTTAGAAAGAAAATGAGACCAATTTTTAAGAAATCCCGAGAAACATATGCAGAATTAACACATGATATACAAGAAAATATTCAAGGAATGAAAGTTGTTAAATCATTCGCCAGAGAGGAATATGAAATTGAAGGATTTTCCAAAACAAATGATAAATATTTTGATGATTCTATGAAAATAATAAAATTACAAGCTATTTTTGATCCAATTATTTATTTAATAGATAGTCTTGCATTTTTAATTGTATTATTGCTCGGAAGCTATTTTGTTTATGGAGGAAAAATATCTTTTGGTGCTATTTTTTCATTCATATTAGTCATGAATTTTTCTGTTGAACCTCTTTATTACGTATCACGGTTTTTAGCAAATATGCCACAGATAAGTGAAACTAGTGATCGAATTGTTGATATCTTAAAATCAAAGATTGATGTAAAAGAAAAAAAAGATGCTAAAAGGATGCCTTTTATAAAGGGAGAAGTAGAATTTAAGAATGTTTATTTTAAATTTGATACTGAAAGCAAGCATTATGTATTAAAGGAATTAAATTTTAAAACAAAGCCAGGAGAAACCATTGCTATATTAGGTGCAACGGGATCTGGAAAATCTACGTTAGTAAAACTCATTCCTCGTTTTTATGATATTTCCAAAGGTGACATATTTATTGATGGGATTAATATAAAAGATATAACCTTTAAATCTTTACGTAAACAAATTGGCTATGTTTCACAAGATAGGATATTATTTTCTAGAAGTATCAAGGATAATATAAATTTTGGTGAACGAAATCTTGATATTAAAAATATAGAAGAAGCAGCAAAAATTTCTTATATCCATGATTTCATTGAAAATGAATTACCAAAAAAATATGATACTTTGGTTGGGGAACGTGGTACGACTTTATCAGGAGGACAGAAACAAAGAATTTCAATAGCAAGAGCAATAGCAGTAAAACCAAAAATTCTAATATTAGATGATTGTTTCTCTTCTGTGGATGTTGATACCGAATTTGAGATTCAAAAACATTTAAAAAAATTAATTAAATATACAACTACCTTTCTAATTACTCAGAGATTAAGTACAGTTAGACATGCAGATAGAATTTTAGTATTAGATAAGGGTAAAATATCGCAATTAGGAAATCATGCAGAACTAATGGAGCAAGATGATGGGATTTATAAGAAATTATATTTAACACTTAAAATAGAGGAACGAGCGTAATGAGATCAAAAAAAATGAAAAAAAATGAGGAAACTGATAATAATAACTTAAGCGCATTTTATGTATTAAAACGATTGATTCAATATTTAGGCTCAAAAAATAGGAAATTTATCTATCCATTAGTCTTTTTAATGATATTCAATATTATTTTCAATTTGTTTTCTCCTTTAGTATTTCGTTTTCTAATAGATGAGGGAATTGGTAAGAAGGGAATCAGTGAAGGATCTGGAGGAAACCTCGAAATTATAATAATGGCGGGTATTTTTTATTTCATTTTAACAATATTAACTGTATTAACTAGAATCGCACAAGGTTATATAATTCAAAAACTTGCAACAATAACTATGTATAATTTAAGGTATGAAATATTTCATCAATTTCAATATTTAGGATTAGACTATCATGATAGTCATGAGACAACAGCAGGAAAAAAAATATCTTATATTACAAATGATGTTAATACAATTCAAGAATTAATTCAAAGTGGACTATTAATTGTCGTTGGAAATTTTTTCTTACTTTTTGGAGCTTTAATATTCATGATAATTCTAAGTCCTCAATTAACATTGGTTATTTTCTTAATAGTTCCGTTATTCGGTGTTGCTGGAGGTTTAATATTTAAAAACGCAAGAAAATATTATAAAGAATTAAGAGAGAAAGTTTCTTCTGTTACCAGTATATTTGATGAATCTATTTTAGGAATGAGAGAAATAAAATCATTTGCTGTCGAGGACGATAACTATAAGGAATTTAATGAAGCAACTAAACAAGAAAAAGAAACTACATTAAAATCTGCTAAATTATTTGCATTCATACCTGGTTTGGTAATATTTATCCTAACAATAGGTATAGGATTATTATTTTTCACGGCAGGAATTTTAATAAGAGATGATAATATTACAATAGGAACATTTATTTCTTTTATTTTTTATTTATTTCAATTTTTTGAACCATTAAATGCCCTGATCGGATTTTTTACGATATTACAAAATGCTATAGCAGCGGGAGCAAGAATAATAAAATTGTTAGAATTAGAATCCTCGATAAGACAAAAGACTAATGCATATAGATTTGAAAATATCAGAGGAGAAATCGAATATAACAATATTAATTTCTACTATGAAAAAGATAAACCAGTAATTACTGAAATAAATCTTCATATAAAAGAAAAAGAGCGATTAGCTTTAGTTGGTTATACTGGAGCTGGAAAAAGTACAATCATAAAATTATTAAACAGATTTTATGATCCTATAGAGGGGACGATTACTATAGATAGTATTAATTTAAAAGATGTGAATCTAAAAAGTTTAAGAAATAATATCGGGATTGTCCCACAAGAAAATTTTCTTTTTTCAGGTACTATTATAGAGAATATTAGATATGGTAAAATTAATGCAACAAAAGAAGAAGTAGTGGAAGTTGCTAAAAAAGTTAATGCTCATAATTTTATCGTAGATTTAGAATATGGATATCATACAGTTGTAGGTGAAAGAGGAAATAAACTTTCTGAAGGAGAGAGACAACTTATTGCTTTTGCACGAGCTTTGATCTCAGATCCCCCCATTCTAATCTTAGATGAAGCAACTTCTGCTGTTGATCCATATAGTGAATTACTTATTCAAAAGGCATTAGAAATCCTTTTAAAAGGACGGACAAGTATTTCAATTGCACATAGATTATCAACCATAGTAAGTTCCGATAGAATATTAGTATTGGATAAAGGTAGAATTATAGAAAATGGCTCTCATAATGAATTAATAGAAAAAGATGGTTTTTATAAACACTTATTCAATATGCAGTTTAAAGATCCTTTTAAAAAAGAAAAGTGAGCTGATTATATTTCAACAAATAACTAATAAGGTAGATTTTTAAAAAAATAAAAAGAGAATAAAATAGTTTTAAGTATTAAAATTAGGGAAATTATAGATATTAATTGTTCTTTAAATTATTTTAATTTAAAAGTTATACTGGAAATTCATAGCTGCATTTCTTACATGTTATCTTTTTCTTATATATTTTAATTCCACCCATTTGATGTATTGGTGGTTGAGAGCGGTCTTCTCTTTCAGCAAAGTCAGTCCCTCCGCATTCAGGACATACTCTTCTTCCCTCTATTGGAGGGGCAACTTTTGTCCGATCTTCTTCTTTTTGTTTTTCTATGAGTTCAGAAGGTTTTAGTCCAGAGGGATCAGATGCATCACTTTTTGCTTCAGACGCAGCTGATGGTGCTACAGGAATCTCTGGAGCCTTTGCTGGGGTACTAGTTGGTGATCCTAATAATTTATCTAGTTTTCCATTAATTGTTTCAAGTAATTTTATTACCTTTTCTTCAAATTCACTCAATTTAACTTCTCCTCTTTATTATGAGAGATTTATGATTTTATTAATTAATCTAAGAATTATCTTAAATACTTTAGTAAAACCTAAAAATATACCTTCTCTTATTTTTTAACGAAAATGTATATTATATTTGGAATGTTATTAATCAGTTCTTTGTTTTACAGGAATAAATATATTGAAAAAATTCTTTTTAACTTTTATATTTCCTTGAAATTTAATAATAATTTTATTTCCCGAAAGAGTATTAGCATGTAGATCATTATATGATGTTCCAAATCCGGTAAAAACAACAATATCACCATTGTTCAAGTTGGAATCTAATTTTGTACTATCTTTAATTTTTAAATACATTCCTGACTTTATATCTAATAAGCTATTAATATTATGAATACTAGAGAAAGAATAAGAACCAGAATAATTTTCTACCACATAATCATATAATTGTTTTAATGGTTTATGTCTAAGTTCTATAATTTCTCCTTTAATCCCTCTTTTTGCAATAAGTAATGCAGCAATAGCATGATCTACAAAACCTTTACTTTTTACTTCACTCACTATTTCTCCCCTTTGTAAATGATAAATTGCTTCTTTTGTTGTCTTAAACTCGTCGACAAGATATATTTCGGGAGGTTTAATATGTGATTTTATTGTAGTTGTATTCTTAATAATATCATCTTTTTTTGCTTGAGGATAATCTGTAATAATACATTCCTGATTTTCACATGGAATGTTAAAATATTCAATCAAGAAATCAATTATAAAATCAGAACCTGGACCATTTCCGATAAAGATTTTATTAATCATTTCTTTTTCTCCCTCAAGGAATATATCCAACTCCTCTTCTAATTGAATTTTAGCCATTTTTCTAGTTTTTGAATTGTCAATAGCACTTTTTAAATTCATATACCATAATGAGGGAAGTTCTGATTTTTCAATTAGGCAAAATCCAAAATGTCTTGTTCCAGGATCAACTGAAAGGATTCTTTCAGTTTGTTCAAAATTAAAAAGACTAATTTCGGCCCTTCCATCAGAAGCTTTCATTAAAGAGTTAAAAAATGATTCAAATTGCTCATTTTTTATTTGCAGAAAAAAGATATTAGTATCTGCATGATATAAAACTTCAATATTGTATTTTTCGATTATGGAAAAAATCTCATGAATATTTTCCACTTTTACAATAACATCTTGTTGTGGAATAATTTTTATTAATTTAACTTTCTCAATAGCTTTTGCAATTGCTTGTGCAATATCATCCTCATTTTTTCCTGACTTTATATCTACATGTAGTCCATCAAGATGAAAAGCTTCATAAGCTACGGAAGCTCCTAATATATCAAAAATTGGCTTATTTATCTTGCCATTTCTTGTTATAGTTAGTTTTTTTTTAAACCTCGGTGCTATTTTTACTACAGCAGAGTTATATCTAGCTCGACTTTTTTTATTAATTGTTATAATTCCTTTTATCTTAGAACCAGTTATCTTAAAATCTATTATTTTTTCCAAATTTTCTTTAATAAAATCAAATTGTACATCTCCTAAAACTTGAATAATAATATCTTTTTTCTCTGTATAAAAATCAAATGAGGATATAACTTTTTTTAGGTTTTCTAGAATTTCAACCCCATGTTTAAATTTAATTGGATCATTAATATGAATATAAAATTCTTTTCTTGGTTGAATTTCAGATAAAATATTGACAATTTTTCCTGATAAAAACTTTCCTTTATTATATATTGTCCCTAATTCAAATTTAACATACATATTTAGTGAAATTTTAATAATATCCCCTTCAAAAGCTTCATTAATTAATTCTCCATCGAGAGAATATATATTTTTTATACGGATTTTATCTGAAATATAGTTATTAGCTTGAATCTTTCCTGAGCGAATACCTATAGTTAACAATTCTCCAATTCCTTTTTTCTTATCATATCCTAAAATAATGAATTTTAAGTCTGATTCTAATTTTTTTCTATGTTTTAGATATATTTGAATTTTGTCTATGAGTTCTTCAATTCCAAATTTTTTTTTTGCAGATGTTTTAATAATAGGATATGCTTTACTCTCTAATTTCTGAAGTTCTTTTGTTATCCTCTCAATTTGTGCATTACGTAAATCCATTTTAGTTGCAGCAATAATTATAGGAAGATTTTTCTCTATTGCTTTCTCATATAACCAATAAGTACGTGCCTGAAATCCTTCATTTCCTGATATTACTAACACTAATAGATCAGCGAATTCTAAACCAAGAGCAATTCCTCCTTTAAGATCAGCATGACCAGGACTATCAATAAAATTGAGATATATATTTTTTTCTTTTAAATAAAATTGGATTACTTTTAATGAGACTGTTGTACCATGGTTTATTTCATAATCAAGATTGTCTGGAAATTTACCCACAATCACACTTACAAGACTTGATTTCCCATGTTGACTATGTCCTGCAACTAAGACATTAATGATTCTTTGTTTCATACTTAATATAGTATATTTTTTAATACGCAAAAATGTTAGGATAATAAATAGTAGACAGATGAATCTTAAGGATAATTTATTAATTATTGAGGAGAAAAAATTATAAGATTTTTTTATTGATTTGGATTAAATGTATTTGGTAAGGTTTATATGCAATAGAGATGAACCTATTGTAAAATTCTAATAAAATAAAATTGTTTTAGATGGAAAATCAACAAAAAAAAGTTATATATGGTATTCTTGCTGCTATAAATCTTATCGGGGCGGTATTACTTATTGCTACTCCATTTGGGGCATGGGTCACTGGTCCTTCTTCTAATTATCATTCTATAAATGCAGGAACTATTTATGGTTTATTGATAATACCTGGAGCATTATTATTATTTTTTTGTGCAGCAGTATTTATAATACAATTTGTAGCACCAGAGAAGCTACCCGAAATAACTAAAAATCTTATAATATCTTTCTCATTAACTTGTTTTATTGTATGCATCTTAGGTACAATAAGTTTTGAAATATTACAAGTAATTGATAAACCCCTTATGTGGTGGCTTGGAGCAGGCTTTTATGGTTGTATTATTAGTAGCTCAGCAACTACAATATTAGTTTTTATTTTTCAAAAAAAAGAATTATGGAATATATAATATTAAACTGGAGATATAAACTTGAAGTAAAATTTATATATAATCAAGATGACATATTTGTAAAACTTCAATAAAATTGCAGTGATTTAAATGGATGATCAAATGAAAAGGATTTTTTATATCTTAATTGCTATTTTAAGCCTAGTTGGAGGAGTATTACTAGTAGTAACTCCATTTGGAGAATGGATTGAACCTCCTTTTGATTATTGGTATTATGCAGGTGCAGATACATTTTATGGTGTATTAATAGTACCAGTAGCATTATTATTGTTTTATTGTTCAGCAATATATATAATACAAATTATAGCTCCAGGAAAGCTACCCGAAATAATGGAAAAACTTGTACTATATTTTTCTTTAACTGCATTTACTATATGTGCATTAGGGGGGATTTTCTTTCAGTTAAAATTAGCAATTGATAATCCAACTGATTGGTGGTTTGGACCAGGCTTTTACGGTGGAGTTATTGCGAGTCCTTTAACTGCATTATTCACATTTCTAGTTCAAAAAGAATAATTTTCTTTTTTTTTATTTTTATGATTTTAATTGATAAATATGATATATTTGGATTAAATTCAAGCCTAAATTCCATATAATAATGTTTTATACTGTTCAGTGGACTTTTCCCATGAATATTTATTAAATAAATCAATTCCATTCAATATCATCTCACAATAATTATTTTTTTCTTCTTTATAGAATAATACTGCTTCCTCGATTATTTTCTCGAGTTCAGTAACCATCGACCAGAAAACAGGATTTCTCCAGTCTATGGGCTCTTGAATTGATCGTCTTTTTGAGAAATCTGTAGACAATAAATATTTCCAATTATCAGAGGTCTCTGCTTTTGGATCTTCTCGATATAAAAATCCTGTAGATTTTGTGATATCTTTATGATACAATCTTACATAGTTCTGGACTAATTCAGGGAGATCATGAAAATTCTTGGGACATACTTGTTGTATTAATCCACCTGTAGCTCTTGCTATAACAGGAACTCCTGCTGCAAATCCCTCATTTGCTGCTCCAAAAGGCTCATAATAAGAGGGCATCAAAATAAAATTTGCAGATTTTTGCAATTCCTCATAACCAGCAGATAAACGATACGGAAAAACCATTACGTTATTTCCAAATTCATAACATAAATCACCTAAATAACTTAAATTAACTAAATCAATACTACTTGGAATAGGAGTGAATATAAAATACGCAGAGGATATTGCTTTTTTTTTCAGGAATTTGTATATTGCAGCTGCTCCAACGTCAAATCCCTTTTGTTTTGGTTCATCACGTCCAAATATTAAAAAAAGCGGAATATCTTCTTTTAATAAATCTATTCTATTACCCCATTTTGGTGTGAAAATTTTTTTCTCATTTAATAAAGAATTAAATATTTTTCGATTATTCAATTTTACTTCTAAAATCTTAGAGCTATCCGTAAAATCTTTTGTAAATAACTGTTCTACAAAATTACCATTATTAATTCCAATTGGAGGTAATAATTGAAATTCTCCTCTTAGTTTTCTGAAAAGAACATCTCGAAGTAAAACATCATTCATTAATTCATAGGCAAAATGTTCAGACACTGTAGATAATCCGTGCATTTTTGGAATTGTAAGTTGGAGAATTGTACGGCCTTGGGGATCATTTATGAGATATTCATCATAAGGATTGTGAATTGTGAGAACACATTTATGTTGCATAGACGATGGCATTATATCTGCTACAAGGGCAGTTTCCCAATCTTGCAAATTTATAATATAAGGAGGATGGAACTCATTTTGAATTAATTTTAGTATTATTGGGATTGATTTTGAAAAAAAATATGAATCATGGATAAGTGAATCGAAACGCCAAGTATCTACATATGGATTATCACCTGATAGAAAGAATTTATCACATTTTACTAAAAAGATCCCTAAATCTTTAAATTTTGAGAATTCAGTACTCTTATATAAAATTATTGAATGTTTATATCCTTTATATAATAAATTTCCGTGATATTCAGTTTTAATTAATTTTTTTGTATCAATCGCGTTTCTTGTCTTTTTATGATTAAAAAAAAGAGGTGTAACTAAAATTGTTTTAATTGATTTTGACATCATAGGGGGAAGATGTTTCATAACTTTAGCTAAACCTCCCCATGGAGCATAAGAATTTTCAAATGATACAAAAACAACAGTGTTATATTTTAATTCGTCTAATTTACTCATTAAAAAAGACCATTTTAATAATGAATTATATATATTTTTAAATCAAATAATTTCTTCTAAAGAGAGCAAGGATTTTAAGTTATATATACCTTATTTTTTATTATATTTATTCAAATAATTCTATTTCTAATTCTAGTGGCAATTTCTCCTCATATATATCCATAAATATTTCAATTGATTCTTTTATTATCCTTACTAATTCCCCATTTAATAACTCTTCATCATTATTTTTAAACTTGATTTCTTTATGATAATTTGGATTGCCACCATAATCATACTCAGTAAAGTCTTTTACTCCTTTTGGTATAGTGCAACTAGGAGGAATAAAACCTTTGTTTAATAATTTCTGTTTTTTTTTCTCATTAAATTCTTTTAATGAAGGAAATTCCCATTTTAAACTTGATAATCGTTTATCATATGCAAACTGTGTATAACATTTACTATTAATTACTTGAATAATGAGATAAGCATCATGCTTGCATATTTTTCTCAGATATTTTAATAATTCAAGATATTGTTTCAGTTCTAATAATTGAATTTTTAATTTTTCTTCTTTCATTTCTTATTTTAAGCCCACAATTATTTAATATAGATTTGTTTTTATCCTAAAAATATAATAATCTTTTATATATAAGATTTTAATAAAGACAAATTTATATATGAAACTATTTCAGATGGGGACCTGTTAAATTAAGATATTATAAATATTATTTTATAAAAATTCAATTAAAAAAAAACCTATAGAATTATTCAGAAATTAAATTAAGAAACATAAAATCTTAAATATAAATTAAATTTCTTCAAGTTCTTCAAAATGGTTTAATATATATATTTATTCATTTTTATTATATATAATATTGTTACTTAAGAACAAACAATTAATGGCACCTAAAAGCTTTAATACTCGTAATTATTTATAATATCTTAGTAAGTTAAAAACAGGTTGGGGTTGGAATATAATGAAAAGAGAATTAAAAAAACATTTAAATTATTATAAATATTTGGAATTTATTCGAGAAAAATCTTTAAATTTAAAGAATATTCAAAGAGATATATTTAAATTAGTTTTACAAAATTATGATTTAAACACGTCAAAAGATCAAATTAGTAAAGAAATAGCTTACATAAATAAGGTTACAAATGATAAAATAAAGAAAGAAGATTATACTTGCTAAAGTTGTTATTCATTATGAGAATTATCTAAATAATAAGTTTTTTTTTTTATTTAATTTCAATGAAAAATTAAACTAAAAGTTATATTTGAAATAATTATAATCCAAAAAAATCTTTAATTAACTTTTTATTTTATTTTGAAATCAGAACGTTTATCTTTTTAATAATGTACAATTTAATACTTTATAGATAATATTAAATTATGATTTTAAATTCTTTAGATGTATTAAGATGGTAGATGAAAAAAAAGGATATTTATGTATACTAGGAATATTAATTCCTTTTGTTCTATATTTATTTCTTGATAGTATTATTCCTGAATATTATAAAATTCTTGTCTTTATCCTATTGGTTATAGGTTCAGAAATAGCTGTATTTTTAAGTTATAATTATTATAAAAACCTTAAAATTAAAAAAGAAGAGATTTAATTTATATAGTATTTATATATGATTTAAAATATTAACAACAAGTAATAAAATCTCATTATTATTTAATTATATTTTTACATTTCTTTAAATCTCTACTAGCAATAATATTTACTTCCTCGTTTGTTATATTTTCAATAAGAATATCTCCCATCTTAATCGGAGCGTTTACAATAGTTCTAGCCATAATTTTTAATGCTTCGTTTAATTTTTGTTTTATTAAAGGTTTATCTGTTCTTACAGGAATTAAAGGATGGAGAGCATCATCGACTCTTATTGTGGTTGTTAATATTCTTTTTGGTTCAGAAAACTCCTGTTTAGCATATTCTAAGCCTCGTTTGCATGTATATCCTTCAAACACGATTTCACCATCAGGAATCTCCTTTACTTCTATTTCACAACCTGTTGGACATACAATACATCTAATTGTTTTTATAACTTCTCTCTCATCACTTTTTTCCATATTCATCATTCTCCTCTAATTAATCAATTAATGGCTCTGGTTGAGGTATCACATCAATAATTAATTCATTACATTCCGTATTTATTTCAAGATTCCCTATATTTATTTTTAATTCGTTCATTTCACTGGGAATTACATATGGTTTTTTTAATTTATAAATTATTCGATTTGTTTCGTCTTTTAACTGTATTTGGATTCTTCTATCAGGATGTTTAACCCTAAAATTGATTATTAAATTCTTTAATAATTCATTAAAATTAACATAATCAGGTTTAATGTATGTTACATTCTCTCCAGAATTTAATCGAATTTTTCTCTGTTCTTTTTGTGTCTTTCCAAATCTCTCATTAATATAATCAACCGCATTTTTTCCTGCTCTTTTTGCTTCAGCAGTTACAAGATCTACAAGATCATGTACTTGTAAAACATTTCCACAAGCAAACACCCCTTCAATAGTGGTTTCTAAATTATTATCGATTACAGCCCCTCCCATTGGAGATATTTCCGCTCCTGCAATTCTTGTCAATTCATTTTCAGGAATTAGTCCTACAGATAATAATAAAGTATCACATTCAATAAATCGATCTGTACCTATAATTTGATCAAAATTACGTCCTACTTTCGATATAGTAATACCCTTAAGGCGATCTTTTCCATGGATTTTAGTTAAAGTATAACTTGTTATCAAAGGAATATTATAATCCTCTAAGCATTGAACCTGATTTCTTAATAGTCCACTCACATATGGTTGTATTTCAACTACAGCTTTAACTTTACATCCTTCCCAAGTTAATCTTCTCGCCATAATCATACCAATATCTCCACTACCCAGAATTACAATTGTTTTACCTGGTAAATATCCTTCGATATTTACAAATCTTTGAGCTTGTCCCGCTGTAAATATTCCTGAAGGTCTAAAACCAGGAACATTAATAGCACCTCGTGTTTTTTCTCTACAACCCATAGAAAGAATTATAGCTTTAGAATTTATTTCAATTAATCCTTCGTTCTTACTTACTGCATATATTTTTTTATCTGGTGTAATCTCAATAACCATTGTGTCTAATTTATAAGGAATATCTAATTCATTTATTTCGTTGATAAATCTTTGTGCATATTCTGGACCCGTTAATTCTTCCTTAAATTCTTTAAGACCAAATCCATTATGAATGCATTGCATCAAAATACCTCCTAATTCTAAATCTCGCTCCATAATTAAAGGGTTAAATTCAGCTTTTTTTACTTCTATTGCTGCAGCTAAACCTGCAGCTCCACCCCCTATTATAGCCACATCTATATTATACCTTTTCATTATAGATTTCTCTTTTTTTAATCTCTTTTAAAATAAGATCTTTAGTTTTTGCCACTAATATATTAGTATCTTCTCCTTTCTTAGTTATAGCTTGATAGGGTAGATTTAATTCTCTCGAAAGGATTTCCATGACACGTGGTCGACAAAATCCCCCTTGGCATCTTCCCATCCCCGGACGACATCGAAATTTCACTCCATCGATAGTAATAGCTCCAACTGGAGCTCTAATAGCGTCTAATATTTCTTTTTCAGAGATAGTTTCACATCTACATATAATTCTACCCCATGTAGGATCTTCTTTGATCTTTTTCTCAAGTTCTTTTTTTGAAAATTCTGTAAATCGTTTTGGTTTTTCTCTATTTGGATTATAATTCTCTTTTTCTTTAAGTTGAACTCCAAGCAGTTCAATAAATTCAATAACTTTCTCGGCAATTGCATAACAAGATGTTAATCCAGGTGACATGATTCCAGCAACATTAATAAAACCATATATATCTGTATTATCAATGATAAAATCATATGTATTAGATACAGCCCGAAGTCCTGCAAAGTTCCGTATTGAAGCTCTCAGAGGTAAGTCGGGAACAAGAAGCCTTCCTCCTTCCAAAACTTCTTTCAGTCCAGGAGTTGTTGTAGAAGTGTCTTCTAAATCGGTGATATTTTGAGCATTGGGACCAGCAAAAGCATTACCATGGAAAGTAGGACAGACGAGAATACCTTTTGAAACTTTAGTAGGAACCGGAAATAAAATTTTATTTAATTGAATGATATTACGATCAAATAAGACATATTCACCCTTTCTGAGCAAAATGTCAAAATAATCCAATCCTAACATCTTAGATATTTTAGCAGCATGAAGTCCAGCACAATTAATTACATTTTCTCCTTTAAATTCAGTCTTTTTTGTAGTTACAGTAAAAGTATAGTCACTATGATCTATTTTAATCACTTCTTGATTTCTGAAGAATTTTACACCATTTATAGCAGCATTTTCAGCCAAAGCAAATGTCATCTCATATGGACTTACAATACCCGCAGATGGAGCATGTAATACACCTACAACCTCATCTGTTATATTTGGTTCTAGTTCTTTTATTTTTTCTTTATCTAAGATAAGTTCAAGATTAAAAATTCCATCCTCTATACCTTTTTTTCTAATCTCTTCTAAGAATTTTATTTGATCTGTTTCTAAAGCTACAACAAATGAACCAATTCGTTTGAAAGGAAAATTTAATTCTTTCGCTACTTTAGAATATAGCTTATTTCCCCTAATACATAAATTTCTTTTGATATATTTCCTTTCTGCACCATAACCCGCATGAACAACTCCTGAATTTGCTTTAGTTGTTCCCATTGCAATATCTGCTTCTTTTTCTAATAAACAAACTTTTAAATCATATTTACATAACGCTCGAGCAATGCTACAACCAATAACTCCTCCACCAATAATGATAATATCATATATTTCTGATGCTGACACTTTTGTTTGGACCTTTTTCTACATTTTCCGTATTATTAATGAATGTAATTAACTTATAAAATACTCTACTATCTTTTAAATTTATTTAATAAGTAATAAATAGCTGGTCTTTTCATGATTTTTTATTATATAGTCGAAAAGGTGAGAATAGAATCAAAAATAATTATTCTACTATCCTTTTTATTGAATAATTAACACCTTTTTAATACTTTTATATTGGTAAAGTTTATATAAATCACATTCTACTAGATAAAAATAAAAATAATTATAAAAATAAGGTGATTAAATGGGTAGTAATGGAATGGGTATTGCCGCAATGATTCTAGGTCTTATATCATTAGCGATATGTTGGATTCCTTTTGTTGGATTATTTTGTATCTTGCCAATGATATTAGCTATCATAGCTATAGCTAAAGATAACGGAAAAGGAATGGGTATAGTTGGTTTAATATGTGCAATAATTGCGCTTATTATCCAAATTCTTATGCTAACGCTCCTTGCTTCATTTTTTGCTGATCTTTTCTCGGGATTTGGTTTACTTGGTTAAATGGTAAAAAATCAATAATTAATAAATTCTTTTTTTTTTATTCTTTCTAAAACACAAGAATACC
>Ga0315549_1000763_pt1 | contig 36896 bp, 36 predicted proteins | sample SalMarSW160200MG_FD_203101 | JGI IMG/M metagenome (GOLD analysis project Ga0315549, IMG submission 203101) | Salt marsh sediment microbial communities from the Plum Island Ecosystem LTER, Massachusetts, United States - Salt Marsh Sediment SW1601-200 ... | reverse complement strand
TTAAAGGCGGCGAAGTCCTGCGTAACTCATACAGCTCCCTGACCTTAGCCCTGTTTTGATTATAAAGACTGATTGCCTGATTAAGACCCTGGTCAGAAATCTCCTTACCGGTGAACTTGCTCAAGCTTTCTCTAAATGTACCCAGTATTGCCTTATAGAAGTTGAAAGATGGCTCATCGGTGGAATGGGGCATATCAATGAGATGGGAATAGGGCAGGTTAAGGGTATATTTCCAGACATCGTAAGTCCTGGAGATACTATCACAGGCATGAGGGATGACGATGCCTTCAAGAAACTCGTATTTACCCTTAAGCGCCATATCAAAGCAGCTCCGCACCAGCGGGCAGACGATGGTTTCCATCTCGGTATCAGCCTTGGTAATGGGCTCGTTGACATCCCCTTTTATCCGGAATGGAACAAAGCCGGCGGCAGCAATAATCTCAACAGGAGTAAAGGCACACAGATAGCCCATGATTTGCCGCCCTTGTTTCTTCAGTTCTCTGGCTCTGGAACCATAATCCTGATAATATTTCTCTACCGTCGCCAACCCCCCACCAGAAACATCTACTGGCATATCGACTGCTCCTTTCTGCAAAAGCCTAGCTTCAGGGTATGACCTCTTCACTCTTTAAGCTAGCAATATCTTCCCAGCTATAACCCAGCTCCAATAAAATCTCCTCGGTATGTTGCCCTAGTTCAGGCGCTTCTCTTTTCACTGAGGCCGGGGTCTCATGGAAAGTCCACGGGAAGCCCAGCATCTTTATCTTACCCCACACCGGGTGGTCAACCGGGACAATATAATCATTGGCCAGGGCCTGCGGGTCTTTAAAAACCTCACTGGCCGACTGAATTGGAGTATGAATTACATTCTCTTTCTTAAAAATCTTCATCCACTCGTCTCTGGCCTTGGTAGCAAACCGCTCATCCAGTATAGCCACCAGCTCTTTACCGTTATCATGCCTGGCTTCTATAGTGCTAAATTTGGGGTCATGCTCCAGTTCCTCTAAACCCATTGCCTTGCACACATTAGGCCAGTATCTATCCGGCTGGAGGTGAGCGATAACAATCCATTTGTCATCCTTACACTTGTAGTGGTTATAAATCGGGTTACCCGCTTCCGACCTGAGCAACCTGGGGAACTCCTTCCCCAAAATCCCGGGAGCGGCAAAGTTGACCCCGTGCAAAGCAATCAGACTGCCCATTAATGAAGTGTCAACCAATTGCCCCTTACCCGTCTTTTCCCGGGCATAGAGGGCGGCGGTCACCGCCCAGCCGCACATAAGTCCGCCATGCTCATCACCCATTCCCGGTATCAGAGTTCCAGGTGGACCACCCCTCTCCCCGGACATCATCATGGTTCCCGACCTGGCTATGCCGGTATAGTCAAAAGAAAGCTCAGTAGCATCCGGGCCTTTCCTGCCCCAACCAGAGGCATGAGCATAAATAAGCCGCGGATTCCTCTTGAACAGGACTTCCGGACCAATTCCCATCCTCTTTGGCGCCTCTATACTCATATTGGTCAGGAAGACGTCAGCCTTATCAATCAGCTTTAACAATATCTCCATTCCTTTTTTGGTTTTCAGGTCCAGAACGATACTTCTCTTATTGCGATTATTGCTCTCAAAATAATAGTTGCGCCCTTTTAAGCCGGTATCGGCGCCTACAATCCTCATCATCCCCCTCGCCGGGTCGCCGGTATTAGGCTCTACCTTAATCACATCGGCACCCAAGTCACCCAGTCTCATTCCAGCCACCGGCCCCTGCTGAAACATGGTTATCTCCACTACCTTAACCCCATCTAAAGGCCCAGCCATAATTCACACCTCCTTAAAGCAAACATTAACCGGGGCAGGCGCCCCAGTAATAATAACAAGAACCAAAGCCAAAGCCAAGTAATAGCTGCATATTAATACACCCCCACCCCTCCAGCTCTAAAGTATAGCCTTTTCATCCCTCAGCTTGCTAATATCATCCCAGGTATAATCCATCTCCAGCAGTATCTCTTCAGTGTGCTGCCCGAACTCAGGGGCTTCCCTTTTTATTGAAGCCGGGGTCTGGCTGAAATCCCAGGGAAAGCCAACCATCTTGGTCTTGCCCAGGACCGGGTGGTCAAACCAGGTAACGTAGTCATTAGCCAGAGCCTGGGGGTCATCAACCACCTCTCTGGGCGATTGAATCGGAGAGTAGATTAGACCCTCCTTATTAAAAATCTCAAACCATTCCTCTCTGGTCTTGGTAATAAACTGCATATCCATAATGGCAATAAGCTCTTCAGCATGTTCCCCTCTGGCCTCTATACTATTGAACTTGGGGTCATCTTCCAGTTCAGGCATACCCACAGCCCGGCAGACATTGGGCCAGTATCTATCCGGCTGGAGGTGAGCCAGGATAAACCATTTGTCATCCTTAGCCCTATAGTGGTTATAGATTGGGTTACCGGCCGCTGCCCTATTCTCCCTGGGGAATTCCTGCCCCAGGATAGCCGGGGCTGACAAAACCAGACTTAACATACACATTATGCTGCCCATCAGCGAGGTGTCAACCACCTGCCCCTTGCCCGTCTTCTCCCGGGCATAGAGGGCAGTGGAAACCGCCCAGGCGCAAACCATCCCCCCCAACTCGTCACCAAGCCCAGGCAATATCTGGGCGGGAGGGCTGCCCCGCTCTCCACAAGACATCATAAGCCCCGACCGGCCAATGCCGGTATAATCAAAGGAAAGCCCGTTGGCATCAGGGCCCTTCCTCCCCCAACCCGAGGCCTGGGCGTAGATAAGCCTTGGATTTCTCTCGAGCAGTGCCTCAGGGCCAATACCCATCTTTATCGGTGCTTCTATACTTAAGTTGGTGACAAAGACGTCAGCCTTATCAATCAGCTTCAAGAATACCTCCATACCCATCTCCGTCTTCAAGTCCAGAACAATGCTCCTCTTATTGCGATTGTGATTCTCAAAGTAATAATTCCGGCCTTTCAAACCGACCATAGTTCCAATAATTCTCATAAATCCTCTGGCCGGGTCTCCAGTTGGAGGTTCCACCTTAATTACCTCAGCGCCCAAATCCCCCAGCTTGGTGCCGCAAACAGGCCCCTGCTGAAACATGGTCAGTTCCACCACTTTAACTCCGTCTAAAGGTCCAGGCATGCTACTACCTCCTTCTGGATATTTCATTGCTCCTAATAAACAAAAACCCCTCCGCTTGGGAGGGTTATTTTTAAATTTCTTTGTTTATTATCGGTTAAATGATGTCAAATTTTAAAATAAGCTGCCCCCCAAGCGCACCTAGTGCGCCCTGTAAAGGTGAAGTTGGTAAAATATAAACTCCCAGAGACAGCTTGACTTAACATATCACATTAACTTTATCATAAAGACCTAAAGTTTGTCAACATTCCCAGTTCATTGACAGCTAACAGGCTGCGCGGTAATATAGCCAGGAGCAGATGCTAGCCAAAGTAACAACCTGTGCTGTAGTTGGGCTGGAAGGGGCTATCGTTGATGTTGAGGTAGATATTTCCCCCGGTTTACCCTCATTCACCATCGTGGGACTGCCTGATGCCGCCGTCCAGGAAGCCAAAGAACGGGTGCGTGCCGCCATCCGTAACTCGGGCTGCACCTTCCCCATGAAACGCATTGTGGTCAACCTGGCTCCGGCACACCTAAAAAAGGCAGGCCCGGCTTATGACCTACCCATTGCCGTCGGCATTCTCCTCAGCTCGGAGCAGGTCTCAGCCAATGTCTCTCAAAACATACTCCTCGGCGAACTATCCCTGGATGGCATCCTGCGCCATACCAATGGCATCCTGCCCATGGTCGCCCTGGCTCACCAGGAGAAACTGTCTACCATTATCGTACCCGAGGTCGACGCCAGAGAGGCGTCATTAATAGACGGCACTAAAATCTTGCCCCTTGCCTCCCTATCCCAGCTGGTCAGCTATTTCCGCGGAGAAATACCAGCCCCGGAATACAAAAGGGAACCAGCAGAGGAATATACCCCCTCCACCCTACCCCCCACCGACCTGGCCTATATCAAGGGGCAGGAGCACGTCAAAAGAGCCTTAGAGGTAGCAGCGGCAGGCGGGCACAACCTGATAATGATGGGGCCGCCGGGCAGCGGCAAAACACTGCTGGCGCGCTCACTACCCTCACTACTGCCGCCAATGACCAACGAGGAGGCCCTGGAGGTTACCAAGATATATAGCGTCAGCGGTCTGCTACCGTCAAGCACCCCTTTGCTCAGGGAGCGGCCCTTCCGCTCACCCCACTATACTATCTCCAACGCCGGGCTGGTGGGCGGTGGGCACTGGCCTAAACCGGGTGAAATAAGCCTCAGCCACCGGGGGGTGCTATTCCTCGACGAGCTTCCCGAATTCGGACATTCCGTGCTGGAAGTCCTGCGCCAGCCCCTGGAAGACAGGGTAATCACCATCAGCCGGGCTCAGGGCAGTGTAACCTTCCCAGCCAACTTTATGCTGGTGGGAGCGATGAACCCCTGCCCCTGCGGCTACTACGGCGACCCGTTCAAGCAGTGCACCTGCTCACCGAGCCTGGTCACCCGCTACCAGAAGCGCATCAGCGGCCCGTTCATTGACCGGGTCGATATCTTTGTTGAGGTGCCCCATATTGACTACGAGAAGCTGTCTGACGACAGGCTGGGGGAAAAGTCGGAAAAGGTTCAGAAGAGGATTGAAGCCGCCCGCTCAATACAGCGCCAGCGCTTTGACGGCACAGTATTAGCCTGCAATGCCGAGATGACACCCACCGAGGTAAGGGAATTCTGCCAGGTCGAGGAATCAGCCCAGAGCCTGCTCAAGACGGCAATGAAACAGCTTTATCTTTCCGCCCGTGCCTTCCACCGCATCCTCAAGATAGGCCGCACCCTCGCCGACCTGGAGGATAGCGACATCATCAAAGCTCACCACATAGCCGAAGCTATCCAGTACCGGCCACGAAGCCTCGTGTAGCCAGGGGGGAACACCGCCTCAGCTACTATCGGGGCAATTCTTTCCGCCTCCACCCCGTTTCCTTCACGAAAATAAAAGCCACTAATGCCAGAACCCCAAAAGCCGCCCAAAGGAAGAATGGTAATGGCGATGCGGGATTACCGGGGTCGGCAAGGCTGTTGCCGAGGGGAGGAGAAACGAGCGAGCCAACATTAAGAACGGTTTGCGCCAGCCCCATGGCAGTGGCAGCATAGACTACTCCAATCCCCTTTGTCTCGGTGCTCATGGTTAGACAGACGGCCATAAACCCGTCACGAGCCACCCCCACCAATATCATAATGACAAATATCATGGCGCCATCAACCACCGGCAACAGAGCCACACCCACAATGGTAACTACCAGTACCGGGAAAAGAACCGCTTTTTTCAAACCAATCCTGTCGGACAACAGAGCCAGCGGGATAGCCCCCAGGGTACTTATCGCACTAAAAGCGGCCAACGTACCGTCAGCACCGGCTGCCGTCCAGCCGATATTACGAAGATAGGTAGGGAAATAACCAATCACTCCTTGAATACAGGCCGAATAACCCAACAGAGTCAGTCCGATAAACCAGAGAGATTTGACAGGAAATACACGCGATATCGACTGGCGCAGCGGCACCCCACTTATAGAAATTGCTGACCCAAGCCCAGCATGTTCCCTTACCGTGAAAAGCCACAGAAAGCCGATTATGACGGAAATACCACCGTACAGGAACAACACGTTCTGCCAGCCACCCAGTAACGGCGACAGCATAGTGGCACTAATCAGCGACCCCACGGTAAAACCAAAGCCCATACCGGCTGAAACCACACCATTAGCAATCACCAGAGGTCTTCCGGAAAACCAGGCGGCATTGGTCTTAAAGACACTGCTCGGTATAATCCAAATTGTCAGACCCATGAAGAAAGTAAATAATACCAGGCTGTTAAAGTCCCCGGCGACGCCCCTCAGGGCACCAGCCAGTCCCGCCAGGAGACAGGCAATACCCATGACACGCCTTGCCCCATAGCGGTCAGCCAGCAACCCGCCGATGAAGACAATAAACAAACCAGCCAAGGCAGGTATGCCCCAGACAACACCCATTTCCACCAGATTTAAGCCAAGGTCCTCTGATATCTCCTTGAAAAGGACGGTCACGCAAATCTGCTGCATGGCAACAGTAAAGGCGAAGGTTATTGCTGACAGGGTAAGCACATACCAGCGGGAATTGGGGCTTCTGCTCTTGTTATTAACAATGCTCACTACTAAGAAATTTCCTTAAACAACTACCAAACTTTAGGCAAATAACCCATTGTCGTGGGGCTATAGAAATTGTGGCCAGTCCGGGAGGCTAACGGGAATCCCGAAGTTACTTTACCTGTAACTTTAGGATGCTGCCCTCCAGGGCATAAATATACTTAGTAAAGATGTGTTCCGCCACCGGGGTAAATACCTCTGGTATTTTTAACCCCAAAACCACAGGGCACCACCCACCACCGCCAGAACCAGGCCAACAGACAGAGATATCCAGCCACCTATCTGCCCCGCCCCAACCCTGGGGCGCTGCGGCCAGTGTTCCAGAAACTCTCTGGCGTCAGGGCGGTCAACAAGAGAACTGTAATATCCTTTCTGCTCACCCCTGCCCCAGAAAATCAGGATTAAGCCCAGGATGACGAAAATGCCACCTATGCCCATCAGTATAAAATGATCGCTCAGAGGCATGATTTAAACCCCTTAGCTTTATTTAACCTCTACAACAGCTCCAGCGGCTTCCAGTTTCTGCTTTATGGCAGTTGCCTCTTCCTGATTAATCCCTTCTTTGACCGTCTGAGGGGCACTCTCAACGAAGTCCTTGGCTTCTTTCAGCCCCAGGGTGGTCACTTCTCTCACCGCCCTGATGACGCTGATTTTATTAGCCCCGATTTCCTTGAGAACAACGCTGAATTCCGTTTTCTCCTCAGCCGCTGCCGGAGCTGCTGCCCCAGCCGGTCCTGCTGCCGGGGCTGCTACCGCCACCGGAGCGCTAACGCCGAACTCAGCCTGCAGCGCCTTGACCAGTTCGGATAGCTCAAGCACGTTCATCTTCTTTATACTGGTCAGTATCGCCTCAACAGCTGCCGAACTCTTTACCTTGGGCTTGGCTTTGGGCTCTTTAGCTTCAGGCTTGGCTTCAGGCTCTTTCACTTCAGCCTTGGCTTCAGGCTCTTTAGCCTCGGCCTCAGCTTTAGGTTCCTCTACATCAGCCTTAGCTTCCGGTTCCTTCACCTCAGCCTTAGCTTCGGGCTTCTTGGCTGTTTTTTTGCCCTTGGCTTCCTCTTGTGGCATCTTATTCTCCCTCCAATTGTTGAATTCTAGCTTGTAGTCCAGCTATAAGCCCCATTATTGGGGAAGCAAGCTGGCTCGCCAGAGCCGAGATGGGGCCTTGCACCCCACCCACAACCATGGCTAATAACACCTCTTTCGACGGTAAGGCAGAAAGGGTGGTTACTTCCTCCTTGGTAAGCAGCCTGTCAGGTAAAAAACCTCCCTTGATACTCATAGCGGCTTTTGAGTCCTCAATGTAGGTGGCTAAAGCTTTAGCTGGCTCAGTTATATCGCCATAGCCAAAAGCAATTGCCACCGGACCCTCAAAGAAACCGAACAGCTCCTCCCTGCCCGACTTCTGGGCGGCAAACCGGGCCAGCGTGTTCTTCACCACCTTATACTCAATCCCCGCCGCCCTCAGCCGGCGCCGCAACTCGGTCATCTCATTAGCTGATTGACCCCGGTAATCGGTCAGGACAGCAACGCTGCATCGAGAAAACAGCTCCTGCAGGCTCTCGATAATCCCTGTCTTCTTTTCCCTGGACATATCCCTTTACCCCCAATTCACACTACTAGGTATTCACCTAAAAAAGCAGGCCCCTGCGCCTGCCGCACAAGGACCTATAATCCAAGCCCTTTGTCTCCTCGGCAGGCAGTTTATTAAGCCTTAACGGCACCCGCTGTCTCAGGAAAATGTAACCTATGTTATGGAAGCATTATAACATATTAAGGTTTCCCGAACAAAGCCACGGTACAATTAAAGAAGCCGCAATTACCCCCCACATTGTGGGTTAAACCAATATCGGCCTTCTTAAGTTGCCTGGGGCCAGCCTTACCCTGCAATTGCTTATAGATTTCATAAATCATTCTGAGCCCGCTGGCTGAAAGAGGGTGGCCAAAGCATTTCAGTCCGCCATCGGTATTAACCGGCAACTCCCCCTCCATGGTAAAGGTGCCCGCTTCAACATCCTCTGGAGCCTTCCCCCGGGGGCTGAATTGCAAATCCTCCATAGTCATAAGCTCAGTAATGGAAAAACAATCATGCACTATAGCCAGGTCAATCTCATGGCGGGGGTCGGTTATTCCCGCCTCTTTATAGGCATGCTCGGCGGCGGTTACCGTCTCCGGGATGGAGATAAAATTATACTCCGGCTGGAGTATTGCTTGACCAGCACCATTGGTCAGGGCTAAACCTTTCAGCAAAACGTAGTCTTTTCTCATTTTCTTGGCAATCTCAGGGGTAGTAATAATGGCCGCCGCCGAACCATCACTCACGCCGCAGGCATCATACAATCCCAGTGGATAGGAAATCATGGGCGCATTCATAGCCTGCTCTATAGTTATCTCCCGGTGAAACTGAGCCTTGGGGGCCAAAGTACCATTGTGATGGTTCTTAACATCAATCATAGAAAGTATTCGCTTGAAGTCCTCGTATTTCCACCCGTAGTGATGCATATACCTGGTCGCCAGTAGAGCAAACTGGCTGGCCGGAGGCAATTCCCATTCCACCATACTGCGGTCAAACGGGTCCAGGATATCCATGCAAAAGCCACCGTAGTGGTCCTTGCACTTTTCCACCCCCACCGCCAGGGCAATATCGCAAACCCCGGAGGCTACGGCATAGCAAGCATTCCTGAAGGTATCGGTGCCCCCAGCACAAAAGTTCTCCACCCGACTAATGGGTATATACTCCAGCTTTAAGGCATTGGCTAACTGGGTACCGGTAAAGCCGGTCTCACGACTGCCATACCAGGCCATTTGAACATCCTTGGGCTCAATGCCAGCATCCTCAAAAGCCTCGTAACAGGCGTCAACCAGTAAATCCTTATGATTCTTATCCCATAGCTCACCAAACTGAGTACAGCCCATACCCACTATGGCCACTTTATCCTTAATGCCTTCCATAAGGTTACCTCCCCTTTATTCTATAACTTAAGTCCTTAACGGCGTAGCCTTCCAGAAATAGTTATGAATGCCGTCTTTAACAAACAGCTTCCTAAAGCTCATCTCCACCGTCATGCCACACTTAACCTGCTCCGCCTCGCGGTCGGTCAAATATACCAGTGCCCTGCCCCCACCTTCAAAATCAATGGTGACATTAACCACCGGGCGTTCCAGCACGGGGTAGGTGATATAGTCCATAGAAAAGGTGAATACCTTAGCCTTCTTATCCGACAGCCGGTACGGTTCAAACTGGTCTTTGGCATGACATTTAGTGCAGACCCGCTGCGGCGGATGCTGGATGGTTCCGCAAACCTGGCACTTAACCCCGTGGAAACGCAGGTTAGCGTCGCGCTCCCTCCAGAGAGCCGGGGCGGAGATAAAAGCCACCGTCTCTTTACGCGGCTCTATCGGCAATATCTCCCGCCAGATAAGGTACTGCTTATAATCATCAATCACCTTCTTTGATTCCAGGTGCCCCTTCATGCCCCGCCGGGCTTTGATTTTCTTTATCTGGTCGGTCACCTGCAGGACAAAGGCATCACTGCCATTCCCATAGCTAGCCAGCAGTATGCGGTCACCCGCCTTAGCCTCCTCCAGCGCCGCCACCAGCAGCATCAGGGGAAGGGCGGTACCAGTATTGCCCATATTATTAAAGAAGGGGTCTTGAAGCTGTGTCTTGACATCAAAACCCAATTTCTTGGCTAAATCGGTGCTCCTTCTGGCATCAGGGGTATAGAGAACAACCTTGGCGAAATCGCCGGGTTTTAGGCCGGTTTTCTTCAGCAACCCCGATATCGCCTCACCAACCACCGCCGTATAACCATGGGTAGTGGTAAACCGGTCCTCCCAAGAGCGAATAAAGGTGTCACCATCAGCCCGCCACACGTCCATCATCTCATTATAGACCGAGTAGCTGTCTTCAATAGTGGCGATAACGTCACTGTCACCAATGAGGAGGGCGCCGGCACCGTCACCAAAGCTCTGCTCGTAAGGTGAAGTGGGAACCCCCAAACGAGTATCGGCCGCCGTTACCATCACCTTCTTCGCTGAGCCAGCCTTAACCGCGTCAATAGCCGATATTAGGGCGGATGTCCCCGCCCGCAGGGAATGAGCAAAATCAGCGGTAAGGGTTTCTCGCTTAAGGTCAGCGGCCATAGCCACGATAACCGCCCCCAGCTTCTCCTTATAAGGGGAGGTGGTGGTGGCGAAATACAGGCTGTCTACCGTCTCCCGGTCTACGCCGGTTAGGCAGTCGATAGCCGCCGCTGCTGCCATAGTGACGCTATCCTCGTCAAAGTTACATATTGCTTTCTCACCCCTTCCGCCTCTAGCTATCGCCTCCCGGCTTAGCCGGTACAGAGGCACATAAGCGCCGTATGAGATAATACCAACCATGCTTATCCTCCTTACTAGGCTCTCCTGAATTCGTAGGCAATCCTGTTATCAGGTAATTTTGCCGGATTGACCGTCAAATTCATGCCAATCTTTATATCATTCTCCGTAATATCCCGGCTCAATCGGGCAAGAATCTGCATGCCCTCGTCAAACTCAGCCAGAGCCAGAATATAGGGAGCGTCGTTCTCAAAACCGCTGGGACCGTAATTCACCACAGTATAACTGGTGAGCTTACCTTGGCTCTTAACCTCAAACCACTCTACATCACTGGACAGGCACTTCGGGCAATCCACCTTAGGCGGGAAGTAACTACCCCCGCACTTTCGGCATCTGGTCGCCATAACTTTACCCGCCTCCAGATGGGTCATGAAATCGGCCACTTTGGCTTCGGCAGTAAAGCTAACTGTGCCAAAATTCTCAAAGCCCATCGAGCTACCTCCTCAAAATGGTTACGTTACCGTATTGCCCAACGCCACCGATATTATGCACCAGACCTATCTCCGCCCCCTTCACCTGAGCCTCAGTAGCCTCCCCCCGGAGCTGGCGGACAATAGTTCTGATCTGTGAGCCTCCGGTAGCGCCTATCGGATGACCCTTGGATAACAAGCCGCCGTCAACATTTACCGGCATCTTGCCATCGACATAGGTCTCTTTATCCTCAATCAACCCCGCCCCCTCCCCGGGCTTGGCAAAACCCAGGTCTTCATAAGCCAGAATCTCGGAGACGGTAAAACAATCGTGAACCTCAGCCACATCAACATCCTCAGGTTTAATACCAGCCATCTTATAAGCCTGCTTGGCGGCTTCCTGAGCGCACCGCAGCCCGGTGAGCGATTCTCTTCCGGACATAGTCATGGTATCAGTAGCTGCCCCCAGGCCGGCAACCCAGATGGGAATCTTGGTTACCCTCTTGGCGACATCCCCTCTGGCCAAGATGATGCAGGAAGAGCCATCGGCATTAGCGCAGCAATCAAACTTTTTCAGCGGGCTGGTTATCACATCCGAGCTCATGATAGCCTCCAGGCTCAGCTCCTTGCGGTAGTTAGCCTTAGGATTAGATGCTCCGTAGTGGGAGTTCTTGACCCGCACCTTGGCCAGTTGCTCCTCGGTGGTTCCGTACTTGGCCATATGAGCCCTAGCGTACATGGCATAGCCGGCGGGCATGGTTATCCCAAAGGGTGACTCCCAGATTATATCTCCCCCCCGTCCCATCCTCTCGGCAGCTTCACGGGAGGAGAGCTCGGACATCTTCTGGAAACCGATTACCGCCACCACATCGTGAAGCCCCGCCTTTATCAACGACCAGGCTACCCGCAAGCCGGTACTGCTGGAGGAACACACCGTCTCGACATAGAAGGTCGGCTTGGGAGTTAGCTCCAGATACTCCGATATCAAGCCCGATGGTGAGCGCTGTTTATCATATTCGGGCGCGGAACAAATAATGGAGGCATCTATATCATTACCGGTGATATCCAGGCCCTCCAGAGCTTCCTTATAGGCTTCAAAACTTAACTCTCTGATAGATTCGCCGCAGCTACGGCTAAAAGCGCTCTGGCCAACACCGACAATAGCAACATCTTCCATTAGACATCCCCTTCAATCCAGATAATTTGATTTTCAACTAGCAGTCAACGACAGTGTTGGTTTCAGGTCCAGCTTCACGCCAGGCCCCATAGTGGTGGTTAGAGAAGCGGTCTTAATATACTGACCCTTAGCACCGGCAGGCCTGGCCCGGGATATTGCCTCAACCACGGCGGTAAGGTTTTCCATCAATTTATCAGCCTCAAAGCTGACCTTGCCCAGCGAGATATGAATGATAGCTGTCCTGTCCAGCTTAAACTCAACCCGCCCCTGGCGGGCTTCGTCAATTGCCCGGGGTAAGTCTTCGGCAGCCACCACCGTCCCCGACTTGGGGTTGGGCATCAGTCCCTTCCTGCCCAGTATTTTACCCAGCCGGCCTACCTTACCCATCATATCCGGAGTAGCGATAGTGACATCAAAATCCAGCCATCCCCCCTCAATCTTCTTAACCAAATCGTCACCGCCAACGAAGTCGGCTCCGGCAGTTTCGGCATTTCTGGCCGCTTCACCTTGAGCAAAAACAAGAACCCGCACCTTCTTGCCCAGACCATGGGGCAATAAAGCAACGCCACGCACCTGCTGGGTAGCGTCACGGGGGTCAACACCCATCCGCAGGTGAAGCTCAACCGTCTCATCAAATTTGGTATAAGCCGCTTTTTTGGCCAGCTCAATAGCCTCCAAAGGAGGATAGAGCTTGGTATTATCTATCAGACTTAGTGCTTCATTATATTTCTTGCCGTGTTTTGTCAATGTCATTCCACCTCAATACCCATACTTCGGGCAGTGCCCTCGACGATTCGCTCCGCCCCTTCAATGCTGCCGGCATTCAAATCCTTAGCCTTAAGCTGAGCTATCTCTCGGAGTTGGGCTCGAGTTATCCTGCCCACATTTTCATGCCCTGTATCGGTAGAGCCCTTTTCTATACCCAACGCTTTTTTGAGCAAATCGGTAGCCGGCGGCGTTTTGGTAATAAAGGTAAAAGAACGATCCTCAAATACGGTTATTTCCACCGGGATAATAGAGCCTTCCTGGCTGGAAGTACGCTCGTTGTACTCCTTACAGAAGGCCATAATATTGAGCCCGTGCTGCCCCAGGGCAGGACCTACCGGCGGTGCCGGGTTAGCCTTCCCCGCCGGAATCTGTAGTTTAATTATTGCCTTAACCTTTTTGGCCACTTTGCCTCCCTAAAGCTTCTCCACCTGTAAAAAGTCAAGCTCCACCGGTGTCTCCCTCCCAAAAAGGGAAAGGAGCACCTTGACCTTACCCTTATCCACGCTGATTTCATCCACCACCCCAACAAAATCAATGAAGGGGCCGCTGGTCACCCGCACACTCTGCCCCTTACGAAAACCAACCCTGACCCGGGGCGCCTCCGCCTCCATCTGCTTCAAAATTTGGTTGACCTCCCCCTCCTCAAGAGGGGTCGGCTTATTACCGCTGCCAACAAAACCAGTAACACCGGGGGTATTACGCACTATATTCCAGCTCTGGTCGCTCAGCTCCATCTGAACTAGAATATAACCGGGCAGTATCTTCTTATCCACATTACGCCGCTGCCCGTTCTTAACCTCAATCTCCACTTCGGTAGGGATAATTACCTGGGAGATCTCCTCCCCGCTGTCCATGTACTTGATACGTTGCGCTAGATTCTTCTTAACTCGCTCTTCATACCCGGAATAGGTATGAACAACAAACCAACTTTTCTGATTCCCTGCCACCGATAACCTCATTCAGACCAAGATTCTTTAAAAAAGCCGGGCGATAAGCTTCTATCCGCCCAGAAATAATTTGTCGACCAGGTTGGTAAAAGCATAGTCAAAAGCTCCCAGAACCAGGCCCGCTATAATAGCAACAACTAGTACCATAAAGGTCAAATAAGCCATCTCTCTTCTGGTGAGCCAGACAACCTTCTTCAGCTCGGCTATGGTTTCACCAATAAAACTAAATCTGGAACGTTTGGAAGTAGCACGATGAGTCATGAAAAAGCCTCACATACCTCTTTAGTTGCCGGCAACTATTTTGTCTCCCTGTGGAGGGTGTGGGTGCGACAACGGGGACAATACTTCTTAAGTTCCAACCGCTGGGAGTCGTTGCGCCTGTTCTTACTGGTAGTATATGTTCTCTCGCTGCACTCGGTGCAGGCAAGATAGATAATATTCCTGGCTTCAGCCTTTCTCGCCATCTCTATTCGATGATGCGGCTAATGGTACCGGCACCTACCGTTCTACCCCCTTCCCTGATAGCAAAACGCAGCCCTTGCTCCATGGCTACCGGATAGATAAGCTTTATCTTCATGTCTATATTATCACCGGGCATGACCATTTCCACCCCTTCCGGCAACTCGATATTTCCGGTAACATCGGTAGTCCTGATATAAAACTGGGGTTTATATCCGTTAAAGAAGGGGGTATGCCTGCCTCCCTCCTCCTTACTCAAAACATACACCCGAGCCTCCGCATAAGTATGGGGCTTAATGCTACCGGGGGCAGCCAACACCTGGCCGCGCTCTATCTCCTCCCGGTCTATACCCCGCAGCAGAATGCCGACGGCATCTCCCGGCTCAGCGTAATCCAGGATCTTATGGAACATCTCCAGGCTGGTAGCCACCGTCTTATGGGGCTCGTGGTGCAAGCCAACTATCTCAATCTCATCCCCGGCTTTAATCACACCTCTCTCAACCCTTCCCGTGGGCACGGTACCCCGCCCCTTGATGCTGAAAACATCCTCCACCGGCATCAAGAAGGGCTTGTCTTTAGGCCGCACCGGAGTCGGAATATAGCTATCAACGGCATCCATCAACTTCCAGACAGCCCCGCACCACTCACACTCCCGCTTGCCACAGCCGCATTCCAGAACCTTAAGGGCGCTTATTCTAACTATGGGAACCTCGTCGCCCGGGAAGCCATACTTAGGCAGCAATTCCTCCCTCAGCTCCATCTCGGTCACCTCTAACAGCTCTGGGTCATCCACCAGGTCTATTTTATTCAGAGCAGTCACTATAAACGGCACCTCCACCTGATGCGCCAGCAAGAGATGCTCTCTGGTTTGAGGCATCACCCCGTCATCAGCCGCCACCACCAATATGGCACCGTCCATCTGGGCAGCACCGGTTATCATGTTCTTGATATAATCGGCATGCCCCGGGCAATCGATATGAGCGTAGTGACGTTTCTCAGTCTCATATTCAATATGGGCAATGGCTATGGTCAGCCCCCGCGCCTTCTCCTCGGGCGCATTATCGATAGAGGCAAACTCACGGTAATCAGCGAATCCCGCCTTGGACAACACCAGGGTAATCGCCGCGGTCAAGGTTGTCTTGCCGTGGTCAACATGACCGATAGTACCCACATTGCAATGGGGCTTGGTCCGCTCAAATTTTTTCTTTGCCATTTTTATCCCCCTTTATTTAAGCCCACAACCAGATTCGAACTGGTGACCCCGTTCTTACCAAGAACGTGCTCTACCAACTGAGCTATGTGGGCACTATGAACAAGATAACATATTTCTATATTTTAAGCCATGGTGGAGGGGGTAGGATTCGAACCTACGTAGCCCTTTGGGCGGCAGATTTACAGTCTGCTCCGATTAACCACTCCGGCACCCCTCCCCACATCACCAATAAATCCCAGCCCGAGAGGGGATTCGAACCCACTAACCTACCGATTAGCAGGGCTCATCCCCCACCCACAGTCGCAGGATATTATACCGACACTGGAACCTTCTGTCAAACAATGCTATGCTGAAAATGACATGGATAAACTACACCCAATCATATCGGCATTCAGGCAGCTATCGCCAAAGGGACAGGATCTAGCGACGAACCTTGGGGTGCCCCCATTTTTAGTACCACCTATAATGAGAGACTTCCTGCTTTTACCACTGGTTGCTTAACCTCTGTTACTTGGCTCTTTTCGTAGTATCTTCCAGCGAACCGGATTTTGTCCAGAAGAAACCACGTTCATATTTATCGAAATCAACTCCAAGCATAAATTCTACTCTACTTATGGCAAAGCCTATGAGCCACATTAGTCCGCAGAGTGGATGACGGGCAAGACAAGACATGATTATTCGCCACAGACCGGGAACGCTCATTTCCCTGCGTATCAGCTCTTCACCGAAGTGTTGGCACGATTTCTTGGTATAGAAGAAATACCTGCTCCACTGATGACTGAAATCTGCTATCGACTTGGGTGGTCCATAGTAGAAGATGGCGTCATCTGCCCATACAAACTTGAAACCCTGTTGAATACAGGAATAGAAGATGAACTGATCATCGGCGAGAGAACGGGGCAACGTGAGATGTCGGAAAAAGTCTCTTGATAGAGCCATTACTCGCCCATCTATACTCCACCATGACATAGCTTTTCGCCTTCTAATCTTGTCTACCAGGATCCAGTCAAAATAGGCTGCCAGCTTCGCTGGGTGGAGGGTAAAGCCGGGATGGACATGGACGAGGCTACCCTGGACCAGAGCATTTTCACCATCACGCAAATGGTGTAGCAGCTTTGCTATGCTATGTTCATTCGCTAACCTCACATCAGCATCAATGAAAAGGACAATGTCTGCGCTGGTGAGCGACAACACCAGGTTTATTGAGTCCTGCTTGCCTTTCCTCTCCCGTTTCTTGATCAGCTCTATTCTATGGTCTCTCCTGGCAACTCGCTGCACGATGTCATTTGTTCGATCCGTTGATGCATCCGAAATGACGTAGATTTTCTGGATTTGAAACCAACCATGCTGTTTTGCCATGTTCACGTCATGCAGTAAGTTCTCAATAAAGCTTTCCTCATTGAGTGCAGGAATGACAACATCAATGGTTAGCCTTGCCTGCAGGGGTGTCTCCCTAGTCGTATACCCGGGAAGAACTTCCGCTGCTGCTGGTACATCCCTATGTAACATGTGTGCTTCCTTTTCGCTATTTTAATGCTGGCGGGTTGCTCCCAATATTAGCACCACCTACAATGAGAGAGTCACTGCCTTCACCACTGGTTGTTTGAGGTCTTTTACTTGGTTCTTTTTATAGTATCTTCTCACAAACTCTGCCGGTGTCAGGTAACCCAGTGAGCTGTGTGGTCTGTAGTTATTATACTCCTGCCTCCAGTTCTCCACAAAAGCCTGCGCCTCCCGACCATTACGGAAGATCTCACGGTTCAGGCACTCATCCCTCAGCTTATCGTTGAAGCTCTCTATGTAGCCATTCTCCCAGGGACTGCCGGGCTTGATGAATAAGTTTGAGCAGCCGGATTCCTTTAACCACCGACAAACTGCTTTAGCCACAAACTCAGGCCCATTGTCGCTGCGGAGAAACTTTGGTACCCCGCGTGTCAGAAATAACCACTCCAGGACCCCCACTACTGCCGAGGCCGGTATTGACGCTGCAACCCTGATTGCCAGGCATTCCCGGGTATACTCGTCAATTATAGCTAGAATCCTCAGCTTGCCACCTCTTTCCGTCCTATCCTCAACAAAATCGTAGCTCCAGACATGGTTTGGGTACTCTGCTTTATTCACGATTCCTTCTGTTGGCCCCATTCTACGTCTCTTTGGCCTTCTCTGTGGTAATAACAGTCCTTCCGATTTCCAGATACGGTGAACCCGTTTCCTGTTTACTTGCCAGCCCTCTCGCCGGAGCAGCACCGTAATCCGGCGGTAGCCATACCGGCTGTGACGGATTGCCAGCCTGTGTATCTTCTTGATTAGCTTGGCTTCATCTCTCCGCCGCCTGGCAATATATCTCACCAGGGATCTGGATAGCCCCACAACTACACATGCTCGCCGCTGGGAACTCCCCATTTGTTTCACCAGATACTTCACTGCTGACCTTCGGGCAAGAGGGCTTACCATTTTTTTGAGTTGATTTCCCTTAGTAACTCGTTATCCAGTGCCTGCTGGGCTACTATCCGCTTCAGCCTGGCATTTTCCTCCTCCAGTGCTTTCAAGCGTTTGAGCTCAGAAAGGGTCATCCCGCCATACTTGCCTTTCCAGCGGTGAATCGTTGCCGGTGAAACCTCATGCTCCCGCGCAGCAATAACCACCGGTACCCCCGATTCAACCTCCTTAAGAATCCGAAGTACCTGCGCCTCCGAATACCGTCTTGTTTTCACTTATGCTTCCTCCTGTAGTTATTTTACAGGAGTCTCGCATTTTGGGTGGTCCTATTTTCGGGGGGCAGGTCAATACTAATTCCGTGTCTCTTCATCCACTTTTCAACTGTAGGGTCAGCATCTAGCTTTTCCATCATCCAACATTCAAGTTTACTGTCATATTTCTCGAAATTATACGGGCTCTTCTTAGGATTCGGGTAGATATCGTGCTTACTTATTTGCATACTCTATTATTCCTCCTACGAGTCCCGGCATTGCAGTAACCTTATTTTTCACTTGGTACAACATCTTCCAGGCATAATCGAGACAGCGCCGGTCGGCTAGACCTAGAGTCATGTTATCAAAGAATTTTTCCCTAATGTGTCGCATCAGTGCGCCATAAACCTCACCGCGAAAACCCGTGGCATAGCCGGCATTCACACATAGCTCCTCAGCAAGCTCCAGCACCCGGCCTTTTATGTCACCGGCACTCACTTCGTAACGGGGTTTCCTTACTAGATTTTTCTCCCAATTTTTTGCTACCCTTGTCTAAAGTCCTCCTTCTAAAAAATAAGCTACAGTTACACCAGGCTGATCATGTTGGGGTGGGTTATTTGAAAGCCGCAGCTGGCCACCAGATTGTGGCCGGTTATGGCGCTGGAATCATCCGAGGCCAGAAAGACGATACAGTTGGCGATTTCTTCGGTTTCGGCGATTCTCCCCAAGGCGTTATTTTCGGTCAGCTTATCCATCACCTTATCGTAGGAGATGCCGAAGCTTTTGGCTGACATCTTGACCCAGTCCTCGAACTCCTGAGTGCGGGTGGCCCCGGGGCTGATACAATTGACCCGGATATTGTGCTTGCCGTATTCGATGGCCAGGGTCTCGGTGAGGCCGATTAAGCCCCACTTGCTGGCGGCGTAGGGGCTTTCTTTGGGCACTCCCGATATCCCGGCGACGCTGCTGACATTGATAATATTACCGCTTTTGCGGGGAACCATATGTTTGATCACCTCCCGGCAGCAGAGCATGGCCCCGGTCAGGTTGGCGGCCAGTGAATGATACCATTCGTCCAGATTCATATCGGCCACATCGGCGTTATTGAAGGTGCCCCGGGCGGCATTATTGACCAGTATGTCAATCCGGCCGAACTCGTCGATGGTCTGGGCGACCATCTTTTTTATCTGCTCGTGGTCGGTGATATCGCACTGTATCGCTTTGGCCTGGCCGCCTTTGGCCTTGATGGCCTTGGCCGTCTCTTCCAATCTGGGGAGGTTGCGGGCGGCTAATGCCAGCGCGGCTCCTTCCCTAGCAAAGGCAAAGCTGATGGCCTTGCCTATCCCGGTCCCGCCGCCGGTAATAATGGCTACTTTGTCTTTTAACTTCATGACTTCTATCCTCCTAAAACGGTAGCGCTTAAAAATCGGGCCTTTTTTAGCCCACCTGAAAAAACTACAACTAAACCGCTGCCCCTGTCAAATGGGGGCACGGCTAGTCCGGTACATTAGTCGCCTGACCATTTCTCTATTGACCTTTATTACTACTTTACTATACTGGTGGTTATAAGGGGTAATAAGCCTCTTTCCGCTATGGCCCTTGGTGGGGGAGGTGGTGTATGAAATGCTCGTCATGCGGGTACGAAAATAGCCAAGACGCCCAGTACTGCAACCTGTGCCAGAACTCGTTTGTCAGAGAGCCATCGGCACCGTATGGATTGGTCCCCGGCGCTTAAGCCGCAAAAAGAAGCGGTAAAAGCGACACGAGCGGTGTTAAGGGGAGTCAGGCAACGGGAGAGAACTGGTTCCAGCGCCACCTGAACTGGACATGGGTGTTTGCGAGTTGGGCCGTAACTCTATTGCGTTTCGTGCAAGTTTTTATGAGTGTCTCTGGGATTACAGCGTGTTGGCGGGGAGCCACAACAGATATAAAATGCCCATACTAGTGCCTTTATAATGGGGAAAGTCGCCGAGGGCAGCGTAACAGATGATATCTGAAGTTGCTTCGAGCTTTCTTGGAGGCGAAGTGGTCTGTTTTATTTCCCTTTGAATCCTCCAGGTGCCGCCTCGGCCAGGGTACCCGCATTGAGTATTATCGCCATCTGTATATGTGGGCTATCGACCCTCTTCCAGGTTAGTGGCCCATGTTTTACTCCCTTGGGCACGAAGAGGGCTGAGGTCTTATCAATTGTGAGCGGTTCACCCCCTATTACATACTCTATTTCGGCCCCGAGGTATTCGGGGTTTTTGAAATCGGAACCGATGTGTAAAACAATCTCATCGTATTCGTGAGAATGTTCAAGGATATAGGGGTTTGGGTCAGGCACGTCCCATATCCAGCCAAACTCGAGATATATGTTGCACCCGGGTACAAGGGCGTTGCTCATATAGGTCATGGTGGGTTCCTCACGGCCTTTGACCTCGGTTGGGACCGCAGCGTCCGCCTCGCGAAGGGGGCTTTTTATGAGATATTTCCCGTATTTTGTTTCGGCCATTTTCTACCGTCCTCTTTTCTAAATGTTTATCTAACAAGTATGCATTTTCAAGCTCGGCTCGCTCTACCCCCCGATAACAAGCTCGGGGAGAAAAGTGGCCAGAGCCGGGAATAGCATGAGGATGAGCAGGGCGATCACCGCGGCCCCAACGAAGGGAAGAGCCGAGCGATAGATGTCTAACATGGATATGTTGTATTCTTTTGGCGCCGCGGCTCTCATTATGAATAGGGCGAACCCGTAGGGCGGTGTCAAGAAGGCTATTTGCATATTGATCAGGAAAACAGCCCCGTACCACAAGGTACTGAAGCCTAAAGACCTAATTACCGAGGCAAAAATGGGGCCGAATATTAATATAATGGCCCAATCATCCATAACCGTCCCCATTCCGAGAAGAGAGACCTGCATCATGGCAATGGTGCCCCACCCGCCCCCCGGTAGTGCGTGGGCTAGCTTTACCGCCAGGTCCGGAGCGCCGATACCTTGATACACCGAGGTGAAGCAACCGACTCCGATTAGAATCCAAATCAGAAAGCCAGCCACTGAGAGTGTATTATAGACGGAGTCTTTTATAATCTGCCAGTTAAGGCGACGGTATATAGCCGCAATTAATACCGAGCCGACAGCACCTGCCGACGCCGCCTCCAAGGGAGACATAATTCCTCCGTATATGCCCCCCATAATAAAAAATATCAGGAGTAGGGGCAGGGCCACCGACCTAAGCGAAGTAATCTTGACTTTCCAGTCTATCTTTTTTTCTGGATAGGCTGGTGGACCGAGTTTTGGATTTAACCGGCATCTTATCCCTATATACAGGATGTACAGGGTAGCCATCAGCAGGGCGGGAATAAAAGTTGCCAGATACATCTTACCCACCGACTCCCCTATGGCGTTACAATAAACAATCGTTTCTATACTCGGTGGTACGATAAGCCCCAGGAGCCCACCCACCATAACGGAGCCTACAGCCAGGTACTTGTCATAGCCGCGCTTGAGCATGGGGGGGAGAACTATAGTCGCCAGCAGGAAGATAGCCGCGGCCAGGTCACCGCATATGGCACCGAGCAGGACCGATATAATCATGCAGCCTATCGCCAGACCACCGGGAATTCTGCCCAGCCATATATATACCGTCTCAAACAGGTCATCACCTATACCGGAGAACCGGAAAATCCATCCTAGGAAAACAAATAGGGGAATAGCTACTAGGTTTACGTTGGTTAGTGAACTGAATGCTGCTGAGCCAATTATGGACAGGTGGCCCGTTCCCCAGAGGGCGATGGCGAATACTACGGCTACTGCCCCGCTGGCAAAAGCTATGGGAAACCCTGTGGCCAAGAGCAGGAACAGGGAGGCGAATAGAATCAGGGTAAGAGGCTCAATACTCACTCAACCCTACCTTCTATTTTGTGCCCGGTAATGGTTCCGATGTAGCCAATGAATTCAGCCACACCTTGAACTAGTAGCAGAACGCAACCTAAAACCAAGCATATCCTGGCCAGGTAAATGGGAGCGTGGAAACTGCTCTGAGAACTTCTTTCCACTATCGATACCGACCACAGGGCTTTGTCTATTGTCAACCATGTCAATAAGCCGATAAACAACAGGAAGAGTATAAAGGTAGCCGCGTCCGTAATTGCCCGTTGTCTGGGGCTGAGACGGCTATACAGCAGGTCCAGTCTCACGTGTCTGTCCATACGTAATACATATGGTCCGGCCAGCATTGAGAATCCTACGAAGAGCAACCAGCCGACGCCTCCCTCCCAGGCTACGGGCTTATTAAAAACGTATCGCATGATGACCCCGTACAGGAGCACACCCCCGGTAGGAATAACCAGAAAGCCGGTGACCTTAGCGACCCACATGTTCATGTGGTCTACAACGTGTACGAAACCAGCTACTTTCTTCATCGCAGATACAAGCTTTTATAGGCATAGCAAAGCATCAGCAATCCTCGACAGTTCATCCCAATTGCTTACATTACCACCCCTGGTTCACTAATGATGGTCTATTGCCTTTATCAGGCACGGAAGCAAGGCCCGATTTAATCTAACATTGTCAAATTAAAGACGGCCTATTTTCCTCATCCACTCCTTAGCCAGCTCAATACACTCAGCATTCCGTGGGCTCATCGCCGCTATGCGGTCCCAATCCTCTACGCAGAGTTCTATGTATTTGGCTTTGTCGGCAGCAGAGAACTTGATAATTTCTACGCCATACTCCTCTGATGCGGCTATGGCTTTATAATTCTCGTCACGATATTCCAGTCCCCAGTCCACCGAAGCATGAATGACCGCCCAGTTGAGCTTCTCCTGAAGTTCAGGACCTAAAGCCTCCCAGGCTTCAAGGTTAACATAGACATTATTGGCGGCGATCTTCATAGGTGGGTCAATGACCAAGCTTTTCGTGACTTCTTTCCAACCCATCATCTCCAACTCGGCTACGCTCCACCCGTGCCATTCAATGGTACCAAGCTTCATTGCTGAATACATATCGTAGCCGGGCACGTTAACACTAACACCCCCCAGCTTCTCTATTACCTCAACAAATGCCGGATTGGCCCAGCCCTTCTTACCTTTAATGGCATCCCAACCATCCAGGCGGAATGTTGCCCGGAGCAAATCCGGTCCGCCGAGCGTGACACATAGAAAGTGAATGCCAACCTCCCGGAAGTCTTCTCGAACTATGTCGATCAACCCGGTCCGATAAACCATGTCATAGTACTCCTCCAGGGTTTCGGCAGAGCCGTGAAGAGCCGTACAATAATCGGTGGGTACCATCTCGCCCGCGGCGCAGGTCATATCCATTCCCATTTCGATAGTACCATCTATCACCGCGCTAAATATTTCCTCAGGAGCAACAAGTGCCCCCGCGGGAAACACGTCAACTTTAATCTGTCCCTCACTTACCTCCTCAATCTTGGCTGCTATTCCTTTAGCGGTTATTTGATAGTCAAGATCAGCATCAGGTACCATACACTGAAAACGCCAATGGAATTGTGGCGCCGCTGGAGTTGAGACAGTAGGGGATGAGCCAGGGGTCGTCGGTGCCGGGGTAGCCCCCGGACAGCCGGCAACCACCAAGGCGACCACAAGCAGTATCCCAACCATTACTAACAATGCTTTCCTTTTCAATTTAGCCCTCCTGCCAATACGCAATATCTACCAACAGCCATAGTACCACCTTTAGAACTACATTTGACAGACCCTCCCTTCTTCAAAAGTAACGCTGTAGCTGACTGAAACATATATTCTTGTGACTAAGCCGTCAAGCCTTGATAGAGCTCATAGCACAGGTTTAGATAGTAGTTTTCGAAATTCTCTATGATGCAATAGAAAAAACCCACACTCCCCTATGTCTTCTGCCTTCACCGTCACCGTTTGTAGCTGGAAATATTAGTTTATTTGTTATACTCGAAACACCAGCCCCTGGTCGGCATCAACGCGGATGCGCTCACCATCTTTAATAACCATGGTAGCGTTATTGGTCTGGGAAACTACCGGTATGTCATACTCCCGGCCGACGACACAGGCATGACCCAGTGCCCCGCCGCCGTTGGTGACTATCCCCTTGATGAGCGGTAGCACCGGCGTCCAGCCGGAAGACATGGCCGGGCAGACCATGATGTCGCCGGGCTGTACCTGGTAAACATCCGGTTCGTGTACTACCATCCTGGCTCTGCCTTCGGTAACGCCGGAGGGGCTGCCGCAGTTACCAAAGCAGATGGCACCGGTTTCCGGCCTTGGTGGGGCGTACTCTCCAGTAGAAATCTTGGTGATCATAGGGTCATGAACGGCAACGTGGTGAGCGTTTATCTCTTCGGGGGTCATTTTTCTGGCGCTGATAATGGCCGGCCGGCTTTTGTACTCCTTCTGGGCTATCCAGTTTTTGCGGCGTTCGGCAACAATTTCCCTGAGGTCGTAGGCCTCGGGGCAGGCAATGAATAGCTCCAGCTCATCGGGGATGAAAAAGAACATGTCATCGGGGCTTTCCATAGTGCCGGCTCTTACCAGTCTCTCGCCTATTTTACGGACACAGTAACGGAAAGTGGAGAAGGTTCCCTGCTCCCAGACTACGTCATGGCCCTCGCTGAAAGAGCTTGTCCGCTGACTTACGCTGAGCAGCGCCAGGAACCAGTCCATATCGGGATAGTGAGCGGCCTTGACCTTTTCAATCAGCTCTCTGGTCAGCGTCTCGCGCTCTTCAACCAAACGAGGCCTTATCTTATCAAGCGGGAAGGGCTCGTTGGCATCAGTTGATAGCGACAGATACTGTTGAATATGGGCGACGACGGGGGTGGGGTCTTCCCACCAGACCGGGTTAATAAACTCCATCATCCGCGGCGCCCGCCAGCCGTAGCCCTTGTCAAACAGAAATTCATGGAGAGCCGTTTCCACCCATTCCCGGCCGGGTACGGTCTTTTTTAGTGCCGGAATGACATCCGAGGCAGCGTTACTCTGGAAAACATCGGCAGTCTTAAGCTCCAGAGCCCGGGTCCGCAGCTCCCAGAGCGCCCTGTCCTGAGCGAATAACTCATTATCGTAACCGCGGATTAGCCGGTGCCAAGGCGGGGATAACTCCTTCATGCCGGTATATTCTTCGACAATCTCGGCACAGCACCAGTAGGCATTGAACATAGGGTATATCAGGTAGAAATGGGTTTCCCACATACGGTAAAGATACTGTATAGCCTCCCTGAATATCTTATACAGCTCATACTGGGTTGCCTCATCATAATTATATTTCCTAAATTTAATCGACAGGCCGGCTATTTCGCTCCTCAAATCCGATAAAATCCCGTCCCAATTAGGCGCATAGTCCTCCATTATGAACTTTCTGAAGTTGGCTTCCCTTTGCTTAATCTCAGCCTCATCGGGAATCCGGATGCTGCTGTCCAGAGAGCAGCCGTCCAGGGTGCGCAGCTCGCTTGACCGGATGGTGGGCAGCCAGGTTTCGTTGATGGCATAGACCTCGCCGTGGTACAGGGCGTAGCACCACATCCAGTTAAACAGGGGGGTCCAGGAGGGGTAGCTGTGGGAAAAGTCGGTAAACCAGATGGGGTATTTCTTTAAGTCCCTCTGCGGCATGAATTCTCTGGGGTGTAAGTTCCAAGTCCAAGGCATAATATTCTCCTCCTAGCAACAGTCTTTCTTTAATATTATTGGGGGCGGTTTCATTATTATTGGGGGCGGTTTCATTTTGCAATCTTAGCATTTAGCGGGACTAGTTTAAAGTTACAGCGCGGCCTGTAGTCAGTCAAGGCCTCGAGGCACCCATCGCCGAGACGCAAATGGCGGTTTTCGAAATTCTCAATGATGCAATAGAAAAACCCCACACTTATTTGTGCGCTTTCTACCGTAGCCATAACTTGTAGATTGAAATTTTCTATGATAGCATTAAATTAGATTAGACCAAAATAAAACGAAGCGTACCGGGCACCAATCGATTTTCTCATTGAGGCGGAAATGAATCAAGGTGCTCGATGGGGTGTTTGGTTAGCATCAAGTTGGGGGGGAATAGATTTATGGTGACTACCCGGCTTAACCCCAATGATTTGATCGTCTTCCATTTCGTTGTCAGCGAAAGAAGCATCAAGCTGGCTGCGGAGAAGCTGTGTCTGACCCAACCAACCGTGAGTTATCACATAGGAACGCTGGAGAAGTCTGTAGGCACCAAATTAATTGAGGCCAAGAGGGGGACGCTACGCCTCACCCAGGTTGGAAAGGAGCTTGCTCAATATGCCAGCCAGGTTTACCACGACATGGCTAGCGCCGAGCAGTTTGTGGAGTCTTTGAGCCAGCCTGTGTTGAGGGTTGGGGTAGCTGCCACCTTCACTGCCGCTCTGAGTTCAGTAGGGCTGCAATTCGAAAAGCAGTACTCTGAAGTAAAGGTGAAAATGAGAAGCGGGCCTTCTTTTGATATTGCACAAGATGTCCTTAACTCGCAACTTGACGTCGGTATCGTGGTCAGTATGGATTACGGGAACACTGAACTCAGGTCCATCCCACTTTCAGATCACGAAAAAATGGTCATCGTCGCCTCCCCCTTTGACCCCGTCTTTGAAAAGGACAAAATAGAGCTAGCCGACCTCAATGGTCGCAAATTCATATTGGGAGCCAAGGCATCGGCTACGCACCAAGTCCTCTTAAAGAGGATGGAGGCTGAAGGAGTAGAAATCAAGGCTTCACAGTTTGAGCCGATACACTCCGTTGAGTGGGACACGAGTATCATTGAGATTGGAGAGGTGTTGGATTTTTTGCATATAAAGAGCGTGGAAAGGGAAGTAGCCCAGGGACGGCTGGCAATAGTTCCCGTCCCCACTGATTTTTGGGTAGGGGCGGACGCCCTGGTTCGAAAAGATAGTTACATTACTAAAGCCATCGATGCCTTCATTTCCTCGGTCAGGAGAACATTTAAGGATCGACACTAGAGGCTAAAAAAGCTTTCTGTTGGACTGTCAGCCTCGTCGCAACTATCTGGAACTCGCCCTTCTCTTTTCGCCCGCTAATCCTCTGCAGGTTTTCGGTTAACCCCGGCTAAACTACCTATTTTGAGGCCCTTTGGTTACCACCCACGTAGGAGATAGAGGGCACAGATAAGCGTGGTTTTTTCTATTGTATCATTGAGAATTTCTAAAACCGCCATTTGCGTCTCTGCCAAGGGTGTCTTGAGGCCTTGACTGTCCACAAACCTCGCGGTAAGTTTGAGATAGGCTTGCTTTTTCTCCGCACGCCGTTGCTCCCCCGGGTGCCGGCGGCAGGGAAAATGCGCTGGAAATGTTCCGAGTTGAACTGTCAGGAGGCACCGATTTGAAGATGGAGTATGTTATGGCCGAGACGGTTAATAATCCCTCCAAAAAGCATACAGTATTGATCCTGGGTGGGGACGAGGTTAAAGAGTTACTTAATATGAGGGAAGCGGTGCATGCAGTTGAGCTTGCCTTTAAGCTTCGAGCTGAGGGTAAGACTGTCATGCCGCCCAAGATATACCTGGACCTGCCCGAATACCATGGCGATTTCAGGGCGATGCCAGCCTATATCAATGAAAGTGCCGGGCTTAAATGGGTAAGCGTGTATCCAGATAACTGGAGAGATAATTTGCCGAGCGTGATGGCGACCATAATCTTGTGTGACCCGAATACCAGCTGCCCTCTGGCCATCATGGACGGCACCTATATTACCAGCTTGAGAACGGGGGCGGCGGGGGCTGTAGCCGTCAAATACCTGGCCAGGAGAGATTCCTCTGTCATCGGGCTAATCGGGGCCGGCATGCAGGCCAGAATGCAGATGCTGGCCATAAGTGAGGTATTTCCCAGTCTGGAAGAGGTGAAGGTCTTCGATAACCGCCGGGATGTCGGCCTGAAATTCGCTGAAGAGATGCAGGCAAAATTAGGCATAAAAATCCGCCCGGTTGAGACCATCGAGGAGGCAGCCAAAGCCGATATTGTGGTTACAGTTACCCCCTCGAGAGAACCGCTTGTTAAAGGGGAATATATCATGCCGGGGACTCATATTAATGCCATCGGGGCCGATGCCAAGGGAAAACAGGAGCTGGAGACTGGGTTGCTGAAGAAGGCAAAGGTAATAGTCGATGACATTGAGCAGGCCAGTCATTCCGGGGAAATAAATGTCCCGCTATCACAGGGGGCGATAAAGACCGATGATATATACGGCACGCTGGGAGAGGTAGTGGCCGGCTTGAAGAAGGGGCGGGAAAGTGACCAGGAGATAACTGTTTTTGATTCTACCGGCCTGGCCATTCAGGATATAATCTGTGCCAAACTGGTCTACGATAAGGCCAAAGAAAATTGACGAAGAATTAGGAGGCATAGTTAGCGATGATGTCAGGAGCAAAACGAAACTGGGCACAAATGAGCAGTAAACACTTACTCGAGGGCACAATGCCGCTGGACGCGCTGGCTGAGAATGGCTGCGATATGATTATGGATGAGGGCCACGGCATAGTCCTCAAGGATGTCTACGGCAAGAAATACATCGATGGCCTCTCCGGCGCCGTGTGCGTGAATGCGGGGTACGGGCGCGAGGAGCTGGCTGAAGCCGCCAAGGCACAGATGATCAAGCTCAGTTATACAACTAGCTGGTCAGGTTTTACTAACTCGGCGGCTGTTGAATATGCCAGCAAGCTGGCTGAGTTTACTCCCGACGGGCTGGACCGCTTTTTCTTCGCCAACAGTGGTTCCGAGGCTAACGAGAGTGCTTTCAAAATAGCGCGTTTTTACTGGATAAACCAGGGCAAGGAGAGTAAAACCAAGATTATCAGCCGCGAGCATTCTTACCACGGGCTCGGTTTCGCTCCCATGTCGTCGACTGGCATGGAGAAGTTCCATGAAAGGATAGGGCCACTGGTGCCGGGGTTTATTAGAATACCGACTACCTACTGTTACCGTTGTCCCTTCGGTAAAGATTATCCTGACTGTAATCTGGAGTGTGCTGAAGCACTATCGGAGACAATTGACCGGGAAGGTGAAGATACGGTGGCTGCCTTTATCGCCGAGCCGATCCACGGCACCGCCGGTACCATTGTGCCGCCGCCGGAGTACTGGCCCCGGGTACAGCAGATATGTAACCAGCGCAATATATTGTTGATAGTTGATGAGGTTATGACCGGCTTTGGCCGGACGGGGAAAAACTTCGCCTGTGAGCACTGGGGCACCAAGCCTGACCTGATGATAATGTCAAAGGGGATGATAAACTCCGCCCTACCTATTTCAGCGGTAGCCATAAGCAACCGGGTGTTTGACGGCATGCGCGGCCCGTATAGCTTTAACCACCTGTACACCTGCGGCAGTCACCCGGTATGCTGTGCCGTAGCTTCGAAGAACCTCGAGATTTTATTGAGAGAGAAGCTGGTAGAGAACTCAGCTAAAGTCGGCAGTTACATGATCAAGCGTCTGAAGGAGCTTGAGCAGTATCCCTATATCGGCGAGGTCCGGGGAATGGGGCTCTTTTCCGCTTTTGAGATAGTGGAGAGCAAGGAGACCAGGGCTTTTGACAAGAACGCCGCCAAGAAGCTGGTGGCCGATGTCAGAGAGGGGGGGCTGATAGTCCGTTTTGCCGGCAGCGCCATACAGCTGGCTCCGCCCCTGATAACGACCGAGGCTGATATTGACCGGATAATGGATATAATAAAGCCGGCGGTGGCTGGGCTTAAGTCCTGATGGCCGCTGTTCCGTAACGAAAGGGATTAGAATGGGCGATTCTGTAAAACAGTAGGACATCGATATAACTTACTAACGGGCAGGCTCTGACAGGGGAAATTGATGTACTAGGGGTTTGACTTCTCTCCCTCCCAATGTGGCTGAGGTCTATACTAATACTTTTGATTAATGTATCCTCCTTATTGGATATAGGAGGATGACTGATGCAAAAAATAATGCGAAGGGACAAAAACTGAAAATGAGAAAAGGTCGATAAAAACTTGCACTATGCTTTCATAGGAGGAGGAAGAAATGAAGGCTCTTGATAAGCTTGATTCACATATAAAGACTCGACTCACTGATTTAAGCAAAGCAAAAGAGCAGGGGCGTAAGATTATAGGATACACCGCTGGTGGCTATTTACCGGAAGAACTCATCTTGGCCTGTGACGCGATACCCGTATGTTTTATCCAGGCCGGAGATAATGCCATATTAAAGGATGCCGGGCATTACATCTGCAGATGGTTCGACCCCTTTTGGCGCAGCCAGATAGGTTACCTTACATCAGGAAAAGATCCATACTATACTATAGTTAATCTTATTGTAATTCCCATAACCGACAATCATGTCCGGGCTTTTTCAAATACTGTGGGTTATTATACTCCTGAAGTGGAATCATTTGTCTTTGGTGTCCCTCACACCAAGGACAAGTCTGCCCTTGAGTATTATCTTCAAGGAATAAGCAGGCTTAAGAAAAAACTTGAGGACTTCACGGGAGTAGAGATTAGTGAATCGAGGCTCAAGCAATCAATACAGTTGTGTAACAGGGAGAGGGAACTTTTTAGACAGATAAGCCTGATGCGCAAATCTGAAAATTTTGCCGTGACCAGCAAAGACTTTGTTGCCCTGAATCATGGATCCTTTCTTGCTGAGAAGGAAGTCATGGTAGAGATTCTTGAGTCATTTGTCGAAGAAGTCAAAGATAGTGCCCCCCTGCCCAAAGACGCTCCCAGAATTCTGTTTACCGGGTCAACCCTCGCCCAAGGAGACTCGAAAGTAATGGACATCATAGAGGCTGCCGGAGGAGTGGTGGTGATGGAGGAGTTTGCCGAGGGGATTCGCCCTTACTGGGGTAAGGTAAAACTTGAGAGCGATCTCATGGCCAATCTGGCTGAATCATATTTTATGGATCGGGTGTGCCCCGGTTGGTTCAGACCCGGCACCGAGCGCCTCGATTTCCTGGTGAAGCTGGCCAGAGATTATAATGTAGCAGGGATGATATGGTACCAATTAATGTATCGAGAGTCGTATAAAGTTGAGTCATATTTCTTCCCCGACATATTAAGGAAAGAGACCGGTCTGAATATGCTTACCTTAGAGTCTGAATACGATGCTATGGAGACTGGCCCCATGAAAACACGCATCGAGACATTTATCGAAATAATTAGGAGGTAAGCCATGGCTTATTATGATGAACTTTTTAAGCTCTGCGGGTTTGAAGGCAAAGAAATTGAGAAGGAAAGGCCTAGAATAGAGAAAGCGTTAGAAAGATTGGGAATAGGTCCTGATGACATGCAGACTGCCGATAGCTGGGTCAGGCAAAACCATGACGTGTCACTGGAAGGGGTGAGAAAGTTACTGGGAGCCTGGCTCAAAGAGCTGATAGACCTGGTTTTAGCCAGGGACGAGGGCAAAAAAATTGTATACTTCGGATTCCCTGCCATACTTGGGCCGGGCCTGATGCTAAGCGTTTCTTCGAAGGATGTGTTTGTCTGTGCCCCGGATATGGTCCTGTGTCACACCATGGGACAAATTTTCAATAAGCTTACTCCCATACTTGAGGCGGGAGAGGCAAACGGATTGCCGCCAGGGCACTCACTGTGCTCATTGTGGCAGGTTAAGGTCGGTGGTCTGATTAAGGGGATGATCCCTGTTCCGGATCTAGCTTTAGCCTCCAGTTATTATTGTGACATGGGGTCCAAGGCCGATGACCTTGTAACAGCGCTATTTGGGGTCCCCGTAGCCTATATTGACGGCGTTATGGATTCCAAGTGGGGAGAATACCCTAACTATCTGCCGGAACGGGTTCAATATCTGGGCACACAGATAAATCAGGCCCTTAATAAGGCCGAAAAAGTCCTGGGCATTAAGATAGTCCCTGATGCCTGGGAAAAGTCTCAGAAAGGTAGTCAGGCGTATGTCAGTAACTTGTTAAGGCTGCTCGACCTTATGAAGGCTGATCCTGTTCCAGTGAGTATAGTCGAGCTTGAGCTACTTGAAGCACTTTGGGGCTCCTCAACGAACCGGGGCATATGGGAGGGAATCAAAGCTATGGAAATACTGCTCCGTGAGCTTGAGGACAGGGTTAAAGCGGGCATAGGTACGACGGAAAAAGGAGCTCCGCGAGTCATGATTCAACTCGGGCATACCTCGGATCCCAGGGTAACACGTCTGATAGAAGATATGGGGTTGGCTGTCCCATTGACATTTATATTAGCTTGGATCGGAGGCCCCCAAGTCAAACCTAAGGGGACTTACACCACACCAGGGGAGACGATAGCTGACTATGAGTTGGCAGCGGCATTCTATCACGGTACTGATGCAGTAATCAAGCGGTTCGAAGAGAACGCCAAAGTGGTGAAATTAGACGGTTTCATCGTGAATTATCTGTATAACTGCCGTCCAGATGCATTAGCATCCCATAATCAAAAGAAATATCTGGAGGAAAAAACCAGCCTTCCCGTCCTATCCCTCGAGTGGGATATTTACGATAGCAGGTCTTACAGCGCTGCCTCCCTAAAAACCAAAGTGGAAACATTCGCTGAGATGCTTAAAGCAAAAAAGAAATCAGCGAAGGTGTGAAGAGGTTATACCGGGAACAAGACCCCACCAATCACGGCTGGGGTATAGTCGCTATGACGTCAGAGGTTATTTTGCTCAGCAGGTCTGAACCAGAATAGAGAGATCTGTATTGTACTGAAGCTGAAGAAAGGAACCAGAACTAGATAGAAAGAAATACAGGCATGTTAGTCGCTGGAATTGATGTAGGGGCCACAACCGCAAAAGCCGTCATTTTGGGAGATGGTGGAATCTTAGGTTACTCCATTAAGCCGACGGGTCGTGACGTCAAGTTGGCCGCAAATAAAGTAATCCAAGAAGCGTTGGAAAAAGCCGGACTCTCAATCTCTATAAATGGTCTCAATTATGTCGTCTCAACAGGTTATGCCAGAGAGTCTGTTGAATTTGCTAATAGAACAGTTACCGAGATCATCTGCCATGCAAAGGGGGCTCATTTTATGATACCCTCCACCAGGTTTATCATTGATATGGGCGGCCAGGACTCAAAAGCCATCGAGGTAGACCCTGAAGGCAACGTCACGAATTTTATTATGAATGACAAGTGCGCCGCCGGAACGGGGAGGTTCTTGGAGGTTATGGCGCAGGTTCTTGAAGTAGAATCTGTTGCTGAGATGGGACCACTGGCTCTTCAGAGCAAAGAACCTTGCCACATAAGTAGCACCTGTACTGTATTTGCTGAAACAGAGGTGGTTGTGCTTCGGGCTGAAGGAAAAGACAGAAAAGATTTGATAGCTGGGATACACAAAGCGGTGTCAGCGAGGGTAGCTGCTATGGCATCAAGCCTGACTTTCAGACCGGACGTAGTTTTTACCGGAGGTGTAGCCAAAAATATCGGGGTAAAGAAGTTCTTGGAAGAAGAAATTGGAATAGAGCTCCTTGTCCCGGATGAGCCCCAGATTATCGGAGCCCTTGGGGCAGCCCTGTTTGCACATCTTTGAAACCAAAAGTCAAGAAAAAATACTCCCCACTACCCAGGAAATCAATTTTTCTTGACGACTGGGTATCCCGAATAACCATGAGGTTTAGACCACCTCCGTCATGAAGTTCAATGTCCTTGAACTCTTCCTTTACCATGTTCGTGACCAATATCTTTTTCCTTTGATCTAAGCTGGTTACCCACACATCTTTTTGAGACTCGCAGCCTATGAAAAATTGTGGGGCTTGTATAGGGGAGGCATACTCAAAACAGAGGGTCTCCAGCGACCATTGTACAACCGATACTCTCCCCTCCCTGGCATCAGTTACTGTCAGAGTTCAAACTCACTGACCTAAAAGACAGTGGCCATCCTAGCCCTGTTTGTAAGCCGCTTTTTCTCTTATTTCCGGACTGTACTTTTCTCCTCTTCTCCACATGGTCCACATGGTGGCCAGGATATCCTTGGCGTTCGTTAATTTGGCCCGGTGTGGTGCAATCCCATGTAATAATGTCATATCTAAATATTTCCGCCGGAAAGGATTGTCTTTGGCCTGAATAGTTGCTTCGGCAGCTTGTTTCAGGGTATATTTTTTTCAGCCAATTGGCGGCAAATTCCCATCACCCAACGTCGATCAAGAGCTGCACTAACTAGTGACGGTGCCAAAACCATTCGCTCGCCCAGTCCTCTGTCATTTGATGGGAGGACTGGAGCCTTCGCGGACTCGTTGGAGCATCCTAATTCTCTTACCAGAACTGAGTCATCAGCCAGAGTAGCTGACATGAATAGGCGATGGGGGGCTACATGATAGGCTTGACTCTTATACACAGGTAAAATGTCCGGCACAATCTCTAGTCCGCGCCCCGACACAATACACCGGCACCACCGAAGAATGTCCTGAAGGTATGGCCACACGAATTGAAGCTCATCGGCTTGTTTAGCAGCGACTGATATAGCCTCTTCGATTGGCGGCAGGAGAGGTTTCCAAACCCAGTACGGAATTTCCAAAGACCTTGCGTAGTCACGGTCCCTAATGTCCCGCCACGCACTAGGGTTGAGTTTCGAACATCCGTCGTTCAGGATTTTCAGCAGCCTAAGAAACAATTCACCTTCAGGTACACGCAAAGTAAAGGCATCGCGAATCTCCTCGACCCCTGCATGGGTATCATCGAGAACAATAGCAACCGGACGGATAAGGACATCTGCTTGATCAAAGGTCGTCTTCGCATTGAACAACTTATCGTATGTACACACAATAACGGCTTTGCCTCTGATTCCATCAAAGATACTTATTTAGGGACTAAATTGAAGCTGATGGAACAGGAACTTTGTAGAAGATTGCAGGACTTATTTGATAGTCTTCACGAATATCACACGAGACGGTGGGATGCTATCCAGATGGTTTATGAGATTGCTCGAAAAGTAATTGAAAAACGATTGGACGAAAGCATAGCACAAGGTAATTTAGCTCTTAATGAACTCGTTCCTAAACCCCCCAGCAAGCCCAATGAGCCCAGCAGGACTTACAAAGACGTGATTCTTGGTGGCATGATAAGAAAATTGAACCATGCGGAGACAATATATAGCGGCTTTCTAAAAGGCAAATCTGTAAGAGAATGGTCTGCATTGGATAATGCCGATGGTTCTACAGACCGGTATGTCTACGGTGCTTGGTCAAACGTCAACAATATGGGTTACGGGGAATACCAAACATTTGGAATGGAAGAAATAGAAGCTATGTTAGATGAGATCTTCCACAAAGTGCAAGGCGATTCCGAAATAAGGGAGAAGGCAAGCTGGTGTGAGGCTTTTAACCAGAAAGCAAAACAACTTCGGGAAGAGCTAGAAAAGCACATTCTGGAATCTCAGCTACCCTAGCTAAGAATCATTTCGTTCTACACCACTGCAATACGTGACAAGATGCGCTAACATTTGCTGGGGATTTCCCCCTTTCCAGCTATGAATGCCCTGAAAAGGGCTGTCAAAGCGAGGACACCTAGAGAAAAAGTAAAAGAGGAGAATCTGGGTAATAACCCGTCGACCCTCCCCAGAAAAACGCCACGTTTCGCAACGTGTGGCGAGACAGAGCCAAACTCATTAATGCTCAGGGCATGATGTCATTGCAGCGAGGTAATTTACCGTGCTCTGTTTTGTATTCTTGTAAAAGCAGCCCCTCAGCGATTTTTGGATTATCACTCGATTCTCTTTTATAACCAGTGGCTGACTGTGTGCACTTTCCTTCATCGCCTCTTTGATGAGCTTGAAGACGTGCCCGCACTCCTTCTTTACCCTCTCCCCTGCCAATGTAAATGCATTCATTCCCGTCGTACAGCGCATAAACACCCTCATAGGTTGGTGCCTTATTAACATTCTCTTCAGTAGAAGTGTACGTATCACCACTAATAGACATAATCTCACCTCCTCTACAGAGATTATATCACTTGGAGAAAAGCTAGCAAGAGGCCAAACTTGGGAGCTTTTACTAGGTTGGGGGGAGATTTAGCCATAAAATGGGACGACCAAGCCTGTGTTCGAGGTTGCTTCCTTTGCCCAGGAAGAGCGTCAATGGGGTAACCTTGAAAGGAAGGAGGTGAAGGAGAATGCCAAAAACACCACCACGAGAGGATAGAAGGGTGATAGCCATCCAGATGCTCCCCAAAGCCTATGATGAGATTCAGAAGCTTAAGGGACAGGAGACTTGGACGAAGTTCATCATCGAGTGTGCGCTGGCGAAGGTCGGCGATAACATCATCTTACAGGACGAGCTGGCCAACCTGCCCAAGCCTAAAAAGCCGAAGCCCAAGGCTGAGAAGAAGGGCAAGAAGGCAGGTAAGGCGGAGGTTCCCGGGAAGCAGGAGGCGCCCGGGGCAGAAACCAACCCGCCATCGAAGCCAAGGAAGCTCAAGACCCTTCAGGAGATACAGGCAATAGAAAATAAGGGGGGAGGCTAATCACCTTCCCCCGAAAGGAGGTAAAAACAATGACCCTAGAAGAGAAACATCAGATATCAGTATTAAGAGGGAAGATAGCACACAAGACAGGTAAGGAGAAGGAAGAGGCTTACGAAGCATACTGGAGAGCTAATAAGCCCGAGAGGGGATTCGAACCCACTAACCTACCGATTACAAGTCGGTTGCGCTTCCATTGCGCCACTCGGGCAATATTTCAGGCGCTAGCCAACTGGAATATTATAAAAACGAACGAGCTAAAAGT
>Ga0315549_1000762_pt1 | contig 36911 bp, 32 predicted proteins | sample SalMarSW160200MG_FD_203101 | JGI IMG/M metagenome (GOLD analysis project Ga0315549, IMG submission 203101) | Salt marsh sediment microbial communities from the Plum Island Ecosystem LTER, Massachusetts, United States - Salt Marsh Sediment SW1601-200 ... | reverse complement strand
GCCACGGTGCCGTCGAAGGAGGCCTCGACGGTGGTCGTTCCCGTGGCGGACGAGTTGAGCGTGACGGACGCCTCGCCGTTGGCGTCGGTGGTGTCGCTGTCCACGTTCAGGTCGCCGGGTCCGGAGGCGATGACGAAGTCGATCGTCTCGCCGGCGAGCGGCGACCAGCCCGAGCCGTCGTCGTACTCCAGGGTGGCGGTGAAGACGTGCGGGTCGCCGATCTCGTTCGTGTCGAACGGCGGATCGAGCGACAGGCGGACGTCGATCACCGTCGTCGTCGTGTCGTCGCAGTTGTTCGTGTCGTCGGGGTCCGGCTGGTCACCCTCGGCACAGGCCTCGTTGTCGAGGTCCCCGATCGTGCCCGGGTCGACGTCGGCCGTAATCTGGAAGGCGATCGAGTCCCCGACGTCGAGGTCGCCGATGGTGTAGGAACCGATCCAGGAGCCGGAACCGGTTCCGCCCGAGGTGATCACGTACGACGCGTTGGACAGGCCGGTCGGCAGGACGTCGTCCAGCTCGACGCCGGTGGCGTCGGTCGGACCGTCGTTCGTCACGGTGATCTCGTAGGTGATCGAGCCGCCGGCGAGAACCGTCGCGGGGCCCGTCTTCTCGACGATCAGGTCGGCGATCGGGCAGTCGAAGTACCCGTACATCTGGATCGAGTTGCTCTCCCGCTCCTCGGTGTAGAACGTGGTGCTCGATCCGAGCCGGACTTCCAGGGAGCACGTCTCGTCGCCGATGTCGATGTCGACGCTCGTCGTGGTGATCTGAACCCGGTCGGCGCAGCCGTAGCAGATGCTGTTCTCGGGCACGTCGTACGCGCAGCCGCTCAACTGGATGCACTGACCGCCGGGGCACTGCGAACAAGAGTACGTCCCGGTGGGCGAGTTGTCGGTCTCGTCGTGGGACATCGGGACCTCGATCGTGACCGTCCCGATCTCCGGGTTGGAGAAGTGGAGCAGGATCCTGAGCGTGATGCTCTCGAGCGTCGTTCCGGTGACCGGCCAGTTCTCGTGGGTGAACGTTCCCAACAGGAACTGCTCGCCGGACACGATCTCGTCGAGCGACGCGTTGACCTCGAACGTGTAGCCGCTCGGACTGCCGTTCTGCGGGGTTCCCCACGTGGCCTCGGTCGTGTCGGCCGGAGAGCCGGGGCTGATGCTCACGGACGGTGAAGGGTTGATCCACTGCGCGTCCATCGGGTCGCCGGCCATGTCGAGTCCGCTGACGTGCACGCCGGCGGCGAGTATCGCCGCTGTTGCCAGGAGCAACGCGAAGACGATCCTCGCGGATGCTCTTCCTTGGGTCGATCGCTTACGGAGTAATTGCCACTTGTCTGCCCGCTCCGTCATGACGTCCTCCTTGAAGTCGGCAACCCGGCCGCCTCAAGGAGGCCCGTGGCTTTGCGTCCCACTCTCGCGAGCAGTTTGCCTTTATCGCCGTGGTGCTCGTATCCGTACGACCTGTGGGATCCCTCGGTTCCATCGGAGTCAGTTCCCTCCGTTCTCTTGTCGGCTGCGCCCTTGGATGACCAATGCGCGTTCGACCGCTTCAGGGGGGGCCAACTCCTCTTCCAGCAGGATGTCGCCGAGGAGCTTGTCCGTGAATCGGGTTCTCTGTAACTCCAGGCCCTTTGCCAGCTCGGAGTGGGAGATCACGCCGAGGTCGACGAGGATCTCTCCCAGACGCTTCTCGCTCTCGAAGTACTCCTCCAGGATCGACAGGATGACCGCGCTTCGGCTCTTCCGTTCGCGCTGGCTCTTGGAGTCGACCTGCCGGATCAGATAGGAGTCCACTTTGTTGTAGTAGATCGTCGTCTGCATCCTTCTGCCTCCCTGTCTCCTTGCCCGAAAAAAACGAACGCCGGGCACCCGTCTCCTGGCAACCCGGCGACCGGCGGACTCTGCCGAGTCCGCTAGGCGAACCCTCGGTTCACCCTCGCATGCGTTCAACCGCATGGGCCCGTAGCTTTGCGCCCCCGCCTCTCGACGGGTTTGCCCTTGCAGGGACTCACTGCGGTACCCGGAAAAGGGAACGCCGGGTACCAGCTCCCTGGTAACCCGGCAACCTACACTTCCGCGCAGGTCCGTGGTTTTGCGCCCCCACCTTGCGATGGGTTTGCCCTTTTCAGGATTATGAACTAAGTGTGGCAACGATATCCGTCATAGGTTCAAATGTCAAGAGGACGCACACAAACTCGCTGATGCCGTTCTGGTCGCGATTCCCGAATCCACCAGCCGCGGTGCGCGCTTTGCGGCACGCGGATTCCTGGTCGTATACTGGCTTTCCCATGACCGAAACGGCCAAGCGGACCCCGATGATGCGGCAGTACATGCGGTTCAAGGCCGATTACCCGGACACCGTCCTGTTCTTCCACCTCGGTGACTTCTACGAGACCTTCTTCGACGACGCCGAACTGACCGCCCGGGAGCTCGACATCGTGCTGACATCGCGAAACGGGCACCCGATGGCCGGGGTCCCCGTACGGCGGGGGGAGGCCTACATCAACCAGCTCCTCAAGCGCGGCTACAAGGTCGCGGTCTGTCAGCAGGTCGAGGACCCGAGGAAGGCGAAGGGCCTCGTCAAGCGGGACGTCGTCCGCGTGGTGACACCCGGGACGGCGATCGAGGACTCGGTCCTCGAGGACGGGGTGAACAACTACCTTTGCGCCGTCGCTCCTCAGGGGGAAGGAGATCGGTACGGGATCGCGTTTCTCGACCTGTCGACCGGGGAGTTCACGACGACGACCGCCGAAGGGATCGAGCAGCTCGGCGACGAGATCGCGCGCCGGGCGCCGAGCGAGATCCTCCTTCCCGACGCCGTGAACGCCGAGGCGGCGGCCGCGCTCGACGAACACCTGACGACGCGCGTACCGGCGTCGACGTTCACCGCCGATCCGCTCGAGCGCTCCGCCCTCGGCGCGATCGAGGAGGGCGGCCTCTGCGCCGCCGGAGCGATCCTCGCCTACGTGGAGAGGACGCAGAAGTCCGTTCTGGCGCACATCCGGCCGCTTCGGTCCTACAGCCTGTCCGACCGCATGGACCTCGATCCGTTCACCGTCACCAGCCTCGAATTGGTCAAGCCGATTCGTGAGGGCCAGGAAAGGGGAACCCTGCTCCACGTCCTCGACCGGACCGGAACGAGCATGGGCCGCCGTCGGCTTCGTCGGATGCTCCTCGCGCCGCTCGTCGATCGCGGCGCGCTCGACGAACGACTCGACGCCGTGGAACGGCTCGTCGAGGCTTCGCAGACGCGGCAGGAGCTTCGCGAGCGGATCGGTGCGGTCCACGACGTCGAGCGGTTGATCGGGAAGCTGGGCGCCGGGCGAATGCGCCCGCCCGACCTGCACCTGCTCCTCAAGTCGCTCGAACCGACCGGAGAGATCGCCGATCTCATCGTGGGGCTAGTTGGAGACCGCCCCGTCGCTCGGCTGTCCGCGATCGCCGGCGCGTTGGACGATCCGGAGCTTCACGCGCTGGCGGAGGAGTTCTCCGGGATGCTCGTCGATCAGCCACCGGCGGAGGCGCGCGACGGCGGGATCGTCCGCGCAGGCTTCAACGCCGAACTCGACGCCCTCCGCCGACAGACGAAGTCGATCCGCGGCCAACTCGCGAAGATGGAGCAGACGGAGCGGGAGAGGACGGGGATTCCCTCGCTGAAGATCGGGTTCAATCGCGTCTTCGGCTACTACCTCGAGGTGACGCGGACGCACCTCGACAAGGTGCCGGAGGCGTACCGTCGTCGTCAGACCCTGGCGAACGCCGAGCGGTTCGTCACCGAGGAGCTGAAGGAGTTCGAGGAGAGGATCTCGAACGGCGAGGAGCGGGCGAAGGCGCTCGAGCTCGAGCTGTTCGAGCGGGCGCTCGAACGTCTGAGCGGGGCGATCCCGCGCCTTCAGCGGCTCGCCGACGCGATGGCCGAGCTCGACGTGACCCTCGCGCTGGCGGAGAACGCCCATCGCTACGGCTACGTCCGCCCGACGTTCACCGAGGAGCACGAGATCGCGATTCGCGGCGGGCGCCATCCGGTCGTCGAGCGGGTCGAAGAGTTCGTCCCGAACGATCTCGTTCTGGAGGAAGGGCGCGACCTGGTCGTCCTGACCGGGCCGAACATGGCCGGGAAGTCGGTCTACCTACGGCAGGTGGCGCTGATCTGCCTGATGGCGCAGATCGGCTCGTTCGTTCCGGCGAGCGAGGCCCGGCTGCCGATCGTCGATCGCGTCTTCGCCCGCGTCGGGGCGAGCGACATGCTGTCGGCCGGGATCAGCACGTTCATGATGGAGATGCTCGAAGTCGCGACGATCCTCCGGCGCGCGACGTCGCGGAGCCTGATCATCCTCGACGAGATGGGGCGGGGGACGAGCACGTTCGACGGGGTCTCGATCGCCTGGGCGGTCGCCAAGGAGCTCGCGTCGCGCGTGAGGGCGAAGACCCTGTTCGCGACCCACTACCAGGAACTGACGCGTCTCGTCGACGAGACCCCGAACGCGGTCAACCTCCACGTCGCGGTGAAGGAGGTCGGCCGGGAGGTCGTCTTCCTGCACCGGGTCGAGCCGGGGACCGCGGCCGGCAGCTACGGGGTTCACGTCGCGCGGCTCGCCGGCCTGCCGGAGCGCGTCACCGAGGTGGCCGACCGGATCCTCGCCGAACTCCTCGCCGAGGCGCCGCTCTCCCAGCTCGGGGAGCGGGAGGCGGTCGCCGAGGCGCCGCTCCGGCTGTTCGGATCGGAGGAGCATCCGGTCGTCTTGGAGCTGCGAAAGCTCGACCCGGACCGGATCACGCCGCTGGAGGCGCTCCGGATTCTCGCCGACCTGCGAAGCCATCTCGACTGAACGGGGGAAGCCGGATGATCGATCACACGCCGGTCCTTCGCGACGAGGTCGTCCGCCTGTTGGCCCCGCGCCCCGACGGCGTGATCGTCGACGGGACGGTCGGGCTCGGCGGGCACGCGGAGGCGCTCCTCGAGGCGGGGCCGACCGTCCGGCTGATCGGGTTCGACCGCGACCCGGAGGCGCTCGCCCGGGCGCGCGGGCGTCTCGCTCGGTTCGGATCGCGCGTATCGCTGGTCCACGGGAACTACCGCGACCTGGAACGCCTGTTGGACGAGCTCGGCGTCGGTCGGATCGACGGACTTCTGCTCGACCTGGGCGTCTCCTCGCTTCAGCTCGACGACGCGGGCCGCGGGTTCAGCTTCCGCCTCGACGGGCCGCTCGACATGCGGGCGGACCCGACGAGCGGCGAGACGGCGGCCGAATGGATCGCCTCGGCGCCGCAAACCGAGATCGCGGAGGTGCTGGCGGGCTACGGCGAGGAACGGTACGCGGAGCGGATCGCCCGCGCGATCGACGAGGCGCGACGACGCGAGCCGATCGCGACGACCGCGTCGCTGGCTGCGATCGTCCGCGCCGCGGTTCCGGCGAGCTACCGGCGGGGGCGGATCGATCCGGCGACGCGGACCTTCCAGGCGATCCGGATCCGGGTCAACGGCGAGTTGGACGCGCTCGAGGGCGGGCTCCGAGCCGGATTCGATCGGCTCGCGCACGGCGGCGTCCTCGTCGTCCTCTCCTTTCACTCGCTCGAGGACCGGATCGTCAAGCGCTTCTTCCGGGAGAAGGCGGCCGGCTGCGTCTGTCCGCCCGAGCTGCCGGAGTGCGTCTGCGACAAACGGGTCGAGGCGGAGGTCCTGACGAAGCGGCCGGCGACGCCGGCGCCGGAGGAGATCGAGGCGAACCCGCGCGCTCGGAGCGCCAAGCTCCGCGCGGCGCGGAAAGTCGTGTAGTTCGGCCCCGGAGACGACACGTGTCCGCCCGCCGAGGGGCGGGTTGCCCTATCCTCGGGTTCGTGATGCCGTATCGGTCGGGGTCGCGATCGCTTGTCCGTCCGTCGAGCCGCTCGCGCCGCCTGTCGCGGACGCAGGCGGTGTCGCTTGGCACGGTCGCCTTCCTCCTGGTCGCGGGATTCATCGCCGGCCTCGGCTTCCTGCACCTCTGGCAGTCGACGCGGATCGACGAGTTGACGGCGTCGAGACAGAGCGCCGCGGACTTGCTCGCCGACATCGAAGGGGTGAATCGAGTCCTCGAGTTCGAGATCGAACAGGCGTTCTCGCTGGAGCGGGTCGCGCGGGTCGCGCGCGAGCAACTGGGCATGATCGAACCGACCGTCGTTCACTATGTACCCGTCACCACGGACGAATCCGACTGAGCGGACGACGAAGCGGCGGGGGCGGATCGTCGCCGCCGTGCTGGTCGTCTGCCTCGCGGCGATCGTCGGGCGTCTCTTCCAGCTTCAGATCGTGCAGCACGCGTCGTGGGCGGCGGCGGCCGCGGCGATGCAGGAGCGGACGATCGAGCTGCCTCCCAGGCGTGGATCGATCGTCGATCGGGACGGCGAGCTCCTCGCGTTCGACGTGAAGGCGATGGCGATCGCGGTCGACGGGATCCACGCGACGCGGCCGGACGAACTGGCGCAGATCCTCGCGGAGGAGCTGGGCCTTCTGCGTGGGGACGCCAGCGACCTCGTGGATCGCGCGAGCTACTTCACCTGGGTCGATCGAAGGGTCGACATCGAGACGGCGCGGCGGATCGAGCGACGCGCGGACGAGGCCGGGGCGTACGGGCTCGTCTTCCTCGACACCTGGAAGCGCTGCTACCCGCAGGGGTCGCTCGCGTCGAACGTGCTCGGGTTCGTCGGCACCGACGGCGAGGGGCTCGAAGGGATCGAGCTGGCGTTCGACGCGCATCTTCGCGGCGAGCCGCGGCGGGTCCGCGTCCTCGAGGGGGCGGACGGCCGCGCCTACGAGGTCGAGGTGATCGAGGAAGGACGTCCCGGGAACGATCTCGTCCTGACGCTCGACGCCGCGCTCCAGTTCATCTGCGAGGAGGAGATCGACGCCGGCGTCTCCAGGTTCCGCGCCGACGGCGGCATGATCGTCGTCCTCGACCCGGAGACCGGCGCCGTCCTCGCGATGGCCCAGGACAAGACGTACGACCTGAACCGATTCTGGACTTCGACGGCCGAGGCGCGGCGGAACCTGGCCGTCACGCACCTGTTCGAGCCGGGCTCGAGCTTCAAGGTGTTCACCGGCCTGGCGGCGCTCGAAGCGGGGGTCGTGTCGGTCGGCGACACGTTCAACGGGAACGACGGGATCTCGGTCTTCGGTCACGTGATGCACAACGCCGACCACGTCTCGTACGGGACGGTGACGTTCGCCCAGATCATCGAGGACTCGATCAACACCGGGATGATCCGCGTGGCCCAGCGGCTGGGAGAGGAGCCGCTCCACGCCATGCTGGTCGGGTTGGGGTTCGGCCGGAAGACGGGGATCGACCTCCCCGGCGAAGTGGGCGGGATCCTCCGCGACGTCGAGGACTGGTCCGGCCTCGCCCTCGCGTCGACGTCGATCGGACAGTCGGTGGCGGTGACCGGGATCCAGCTCGCTCGGGCGGTCGCCGCGGTCGCCAACGGCGGGACGCTCGTCCGACCGCACGTCGCCGCGTCGGACGATGCCCGGGACGAGCAGGACGTGGCTCCGGCGGTCGCGTCGAGCGACGTCTGCGCGACGATGCGGGGACTGATGGTCAGGGTGGTCGAGTCCGGGACCGGGATCCTGGCCGCGGTCGACGGATTCCCGATCGCGGGGAAGACGGGGACGGCCCAGAAGGCGATCCCCGGCCGGGGCTACGTGGACGGGAAGTACACGTCGCTCTTCGCCGGAATCCTGACCGCCGGGAACCCCGAGTACGTCCTCCTCGTCGTCCTCGACGAGGTGAAGACGACGCCGGTGGGCGGCGGTTCGACGGCCGGGCCGATCTTCCGGGAGACGGCGTCGCGGCTGGCGCGCCAGGAGCAGCTGATCCCGACGGCGGCCTACTGAGCCTAGCGACGCAGGTGGATCGCCAGCATCGACAGGTCGGCCTGCGACACGCCGGGGACACGGCTCGCCTGTCCGAACGAGCGGGGTCGGACGCGGGCCAGCAGGTCCCGCCCCTCGATCGACAGGTTCGAAAGCTCCTCGAATCGGAAGTCGTCGGGGATGACGAGCCCCTCGAGCCGACGCAGCCGTTCGATCTCTCGCTCGTGCTGCGCCAGGTACCCGGCGTACTTGCCGGCGATCTCGACCTCGTCGATGACGTCGGGCGGATGCCCGTCCCTCAGGAGCAGATCGGCGATTCGGATCCGCGGCCGCCGGAGGAGCTCGAACAGGGACGCCCCGTTGTGCCGCAGACGCGGCGTTCCGCGCTCGGCGAGCCGGTCGTTGAGCGGGTGGAACGGTCCGATTCGGGTCGCCTTCAGCTCCGAAAGCAGCCGCTCGATTCTCGCCCTCTTCTCGACGACCCGCTCGTAGCGCGCGTCCGGGAGGAGGCCGAGCGAGTGCCCGAGCTCCGAGAGGCGGAGGTCGGCGTTCCCCTCGCGCAACGAGATCCGATACTCGGCCCGGGAGGGGAGCATCCGATACGGCTCGGTGATCCCCTTGGTCACCAGGTCGTCGATCAGCACGCCGATGAACGCTTCGCCCCGCGACAGGACGACCGGACCCTCTCCGCGGATCGCCCGGGCGGCGTTGATCCCGGCGAGGAGCCCCTGGGCGGCCGCCTCCTCGTACCCGGTCGTTCCGTTGATCTGACCGACGAAGTACAGCCCGCCGATCCGGTCCGACTCCAGCGAGCCGCGGAGGTGGACCGGGTCGACGAAGTCGTACTCGATGTTGTAGCCGTACCGCTCGATGCGGGCGCCCTCGAGCCCCTCGATCGAGTGGACGATCTCCTCCTGGACCTCCGGCGCCATCGCCGTGTAGATCCCCTGGAGGTAGATCTCGTCGCTTTCCCGGCCCTCCGGCTCGAGGAAGACCTTGTGGCTCGACCGGTCGGGGAACTTGACGATCTTCGTCTCGAGGGACGGGCAGTGCCGCGGCCCTTCGCCGCGCATCAGCCCGGCGTAGATCGCGCTCTTCGCCAGGTTGTCGCGGATGATCCGATGGGTCTCCTCGTTCGTCTGGGTCACGAAGACCGGGAAGTCGTCGGGCAGAACGCGCGGCTCGTTCCAGAACGAGAACGCGAGCGGCTCGCGGCTCGTCGGCTGCCGCTCGAGACGGCCGACGTTGACGGTCTCTCGGTGGACGCGCGGCGGGGTCCCGGTCTTCAAGCGATCGAGTCGGAAGCCGTGCCGCTCGAGCGATTCGGCGAGCCGCCTCGCAGGGGGCTCGCCGGCCCGCCCCGCGTCGTAGCCGACGTCGCCCATCAGGACGCGCCCGCGGAGGAAGGTGCCGGTGGCGACGATCACTCTTCGAGCGCGCAGTTCGAGGCCCCCGCGGAGACGGACCCCCGCGATCCGGCGATCTCGGACGACGAGCGCCTCGACCGTCCCCTCGATCGGTTCGAGGCCGTCCTGGGACTCGATGATCCGCCTCCAGATCCGTTTGTACGCCGCGCGATCGGCCTGGGCCCGGCGGCCCCGCATCGCTGCGCCCTTGCTCGTGTTGAGCATCCGGACGTGGATCGCCGCCTCGTCGGTGACGGTGGCCGTCGCGCCGCCGAGGGCGTCGATCTCGCGGACGAGCTGCGACTTGCCCGGCCCGCCGATCGCCGGGTTGCACGGCATCGCCCCGATCTTGTCGAGGTCCATGGTGATCGCGGCCGTCGAGGCGCCGAGCCGGGCGGCGGCCAATGCCGCCTCGCAGCCGGCGTGTCCGGCACCGACGACGATCACGTCGTAGCTTCGCATCTTCGCGGACTCTACTCCCGGCTCTTTCCCTTCAGCCACTCGAACAGCTCGATCGGGACGGGGAAGACGATCGTCGAGGCGTTCTCGGCCGAGATGTCGTTCAGCGTCTGGAGGTAGCGAAGCTGCAGTGCGGCCGGATTCCGCTCGATGATCGCCGCGGCCTCGCCGAGTTTGGTCGCCGCCTGGGCTTCGCCCGCGGCGTTGATCACCTTGGCGCGGCGGTCGCGCTCCGCCTCGGCCTGACGTGCGATCGCCCGCTGCATGTCGCTCGGCAGCTTGACGTCCTTGATCTCCATGTTCTTGACCTTGATCCCCCACGGATCGGTCTGCTCGTCGACGATCCGCTGCAGCTGCATGTTGATCTTCTCGCGCTCGCCGAGGACCTGGTCGAGCTCGAAGCCGCCGAGAACGCTTCGCAGGGTCGTCATCGCGATCTGCCGCGTCGCCTCCATGTAGTTCTGCACCTCGACGACCGCGGCGCTCGGATCGAGGACGCGGAAGAAGAGCACCGCGTTGACCTGCGTCGAGACGTTGTCTTTGGTGATCACTTCCTGGGGCGGAACGTCGAGGGTGACGGTCCGCAGGGAGATCTTTACCATCTTGTCGACGATCGGGATGATCAGGAAGATCCCGGGTCCCTTCGCACCGACCAGCCGGCCGAGGCGGAATATGACCCCCCGTTCGTACTCGCGGACGATCTTGATCGCGTTGGCGAGGAACAACAACACGAAGACGACGATGGCTCCAATCGTTGTGTACATCGGCTTTCGCCTCCTTTTGAGTTGATCGTGGTTCGATCCATACGGATGGTAGGAGGGGGAGGCGGTCGCTGTCAATCGTGCGCGGCGATCGAGCGGTCCGATATACTCTGCGGAGGCTCCGCAGGGGAGAGGGAGAGCATGACGCGTCGCTGCCTGATCGCCGGAAACTGGAAGATGAACAAGACGCCCGAGGAGACCGAGGCGTTCATCGAAGCGTTTCTGCCGCGGTTCCTCGACGCGCCGGGGGTGGAGGTCCTTCTCATCCCGCCGTACACGAGCCTCGAATCGGCCGGCCGGCGGTTGTCCGGGACGCCGATCGAGCTCGGCGCTCAGGACGTGTACCACCAGGCGTCCGGCGCGTACACCGGCGCGATCTCCGCGGCGATGATCGCAGAATGCGGGTGTCGATACGTGGTGGTCGGGCACTCCGAGCGGCGCCACGTCTTCGGCGACGACGATGACGCCGTACGGAGGAAGCTGAGGGCGGCGCTCGGCGGCGGCCTGCGCCCGATTCTCTGCGTCGGCGAAACCTTGGACGAGCGGCGTGCCGGCGAGGCCGAGGCGGTTCTGTCGAGTCAGCTCTCGGCCGCGCTCGAAGGAATCGAAACCGATGCGATGGATCGCATCGTCATCGCGTACGAGCCGGTCTGGGCGATCGGCACCGGTGAGACGGCGACGCCCGAGCAGGCCCAGGAGTCGATCGCCGGGATCCGAGCCTGGCTCGCGGGCCGATTCGACGAGCCGACCGCGGGGCGCGTCCGGATCCTCTACGGCGGGTCCGTCAAGCCGGGCAACGCCGCCGCGCTCGTCGGGCTCCCGGACGTCGACGGCGCGTTGGTCGGCGGAGCGTCGCTCGACCCGGAGGCGTTCGCGGCGATCGTCGAGGGGGGACGAAGCGGGGCAAGCGTGCGATGAAGGTCTTCCGGACGATCCCGAACCAGATCACGCTGTCGCGGATCGCGTTCGTGCCGTTGTTGATGTTCTTGATCCTGTTCGACTCGGCCGTCACGCGGATCCTCGCGATGATCCTCTTCTTCCTCGCGGCCGTCTCCGACGCGGTCGACGGGTACATCGCCCGCAGCCTCAACCAGACGTCGCTGTTCGGGAAGTTCGCCGACCCGATCGCCGACAAGCTCTTGATCGCGGGCGCGCTGATCGCGCTCCTTCAGCTCGGCGAGCTGAGCGCGTGGGCGGTGCTCGTCATCATCGCGCGGGAGTTCCTCGTCACCGGGCTGCGGATCCTCGCGATCTCCGAGGGACAGGCGATCGGCGCCCGCTTCCTCGGGAAGGCGAAGACGATCTCGCACGTCGCTCTCGTCCTCGCGATCCTCGTCGATCGCTCGTTCGCCCTCGGGCCAGGGGCGGACGTGGCGAAGGCCGTCTGCCTCGGGCTTGCGCTGGCGCTGTCCGTCGTCTCCGGAGCCGAGTACTTCTACCGTTCCCGTCGGCTGTTCGCCTAGCGGCGGCCCCGGTCGGGTCGGAACGCCTGCGGTTCAACCGGTTCGGAAGCGGCGATAGAATGGGGACCGGGAGGGCGTTTCCTTGAGAACCCGCAGCTCTATCCTGCACTACCTGGGCTCGATCCTGGTGGCGTTCTCGGTGTTGCAGGCGGCGCCGTTGGTCGTCAGTGCGATCTTCAACGAGACGGTCCGGTTCCCGGTGCGGATCTACGCCGTCCCCGCGGCGATCGCCGTGGGCGTGGGCGTCGCGTTGATGGTCCTCTTCCGTCCTCGGGCCCTCTCGCCCGGGACGGCGATGGCGATCGGGGCGCTCGGATGGTTCGCCCTCTCGCTCGTCGGGGCGATCCCGTTCTGGTTGGCGCTCGACATCACGTATCTGGACGCGTTCTTCGAGACGGCGAGCGGGTTTACCACGACCGGAGCGACGATCCTCACCGGCCTGCAGCTCCTGCCGAAGAGCCTCCTGCTCTGGCGCGGGATGACGCAGTGGATCGGCGGCCTGGGGATCTTCACGCTGTTCCTGTTCGTCGTCCGCGAAGGAGGGCACCGCCACGTCCTGCTCGGCGCCGAGGCGCACAAGGCCCGGTCGGAGCGGTTTTCGCCCGGCGTGTTCACCTCGCTTCGGATCCTCTGGACGATCTACGGCGGCCTGACGATCGCCTGCGCGCTCGTCCTGTGGGCCGAGGGGATGGACCCCTTCGACGCCGTCGTCCACGCGATGACGACGGCGTCGACCGGCGGGTTCTCGACCTACGACGCCAGCATCGGGCACTTCTCGGCCGCCGGCGTCGGGCATCCGGTCGCCATCGAGTACACCGTTCTCGCGTTCATGCTTCTCGGGGGAACGAGCTTCCTCGTCCATTGGGGGCTCATCCGGCGTCGGTGGCGAGAGGTCTGGAGCAACGCGGAGCTTCGGGCGTGGCTGCTTCTCCTGCTCGGCGCATCGGCGCTGATCGTCGTCGGAGATCGCGGGAGGATCGCCGAGATCGGGATCCACCAGCACATCCGCCACTCGCTGTTTCACGCCGTCTCGATCGCGACGACGACCGGATTCACCCTCCGTGAGCTCGCGTCGCCGTGGTTCTCGCCGCTCACCGTCCAAGTCTTCTTCCTGCTGATGATCGTCGGCGGCTGCGTCGCGTCGACGGCCGGCGGTCTGAAGGTCCAGCGGGTCGCGATCCTCGGCCGGTTGTTCCGACGGCAGCTCCGCGCGGCGAGTCGATCCCCGCGGGAGGCGAACCCGCTTGCCTTCGACCGGCGGATCCTCGCCCCCTCGGAGGTCGAGCGCACGACGTCGATCGCCGCGGGCTGGCTGGCGTCGATCGCGATCGTCTGGATCGTGACGCTGCTCCTCTCGGACCTCGGAGCGTGGGAATCGTTGACCGCGTCCGCGTCGGCCCTCGGGAACATCGGGCCGAGCGCGGTCAAGGCGTCCGCGTTCGTCGGACTCGGTCCAGGGGTCAAGGTCTGCTATATTCTTGCCATGATCGCGGGGCGGCTGGAGATCCTGCCTTTCCTGCTGATCTTCTCGCGGCGGGTCTGGAGGTAGGTGTTCGGATGAGAATCGTGATCGCGGGGGCGGGGATCGTCGGTCGCCGACTCGCGGCGCGCCTGTCGAGCGGCCGGCACGACGTCACCGTCATCGACTTGAATCGGGAGCTGTGCGACGCGGTGAGCGCCGAGTACGGCGTCGTCGCAATCTGCGGCAACGCGACGGACATCGTGATCCTCGAGGAGGCGGAGATCGCGAAGGCGGACGTCGCCGTCGCCTTGACCGGTCTCAGCGCGGACAACCTGGCCTTCTCGCTCCTCGCGCACGGCGCCGGCGTCGAGCGGATCATCGCGCGGATGCCGAATCCGCGGTACCGAGCGGCGTACGAAAGGGCCGGCGTGACGAGCCTCCTCGACGCCACTGGCCTCTTCCTCGACCGCCTCGTCCTCGAGATCGAGCGGCCGCCGGTTCACCAGGTGGCGACGATCGCGGACGGGCAAGGCGTCATCGTCTGGATCACCGTTGCCGAAGGCTCGGCCGCGGGCGGACAGGCGCTCGACGAGCTGCGAGCCGATCGCCGGTTCCCGCGGGGTTGCATGATCTCGGGCCTCCTCCGCGCGGACGGCGAAAAACTCCTCTTCCCCACCGGACGGGACCGCCTCCTTCCGGGCGATCAGGTCCTGCTCGTCGGCACGATCGACGGGGTCACGCGCGCGGCCGATCTGCTCGGGCAAAGGCAGGGGATCGCGTCGCTCCTCTTCCGTCGGAGGCGCCACAGGGCGGACGAAGAGGCCCACGCGCGCCTCGAGACGGCGGTCGAGAGCGAGGCGGAGGAACCCGAAGACGAGATCCGCGACGTCGATGTCCCGGAAGCGTAGTCGGCTCAGGGCGACGATCGCTCGATGACGACGTCGGAGAACACGAGGTGGGTCAGCACGTTGCTCCCCGGTCCGTCATCGTAGAGGAGGAGCGTCAACTCGAGTCGGTCGGGATCGGAGAAGCCGGTCTTGTCGCGGAGGAGCGGGCTGAAGACGAGCCCTTGCTGGCGAATCGAGCCGTCGTCCCGGCGGAGGGCGCGGGCGACCGACCAGAAGCCGCTGAGCCCGGTCAGGCGCCGATTCCTGTCGACGGCGAGATCGAACCGGCTCTCGCCCGCGAGCAAGGCGACCGTCTCGGGAAGGCGTCGCTCACCCAAGCCGGTGTTTCCGTTGACGGCCGTCTCGAACCAGAGGCCCGCGGAGCGGCCGACGCTCGAGCTGAGCTCCCAGCTCCGGCCGACCACCGATCCGTCCCGCAGGGAAAGGGGAGGTGAAGGCTCCGGCGATTCGAGCGAGAGGCGAACCGTCCCGCCCGTCCCGGTGAGGCGAACGACGGCGGAGCCGACGACCGGGCGGACCAGCTCTCCGCCGGCGTAGACGAACGGGTCGATCGAGTCGCCGACGACGTGCGGCGCCTCCGCGAGGATCTCCCACTCGGCGCGGAAGAGACGAGGCACGATCCACAGGCCGCCGGCGGCGATCAGCGCCAGTCCAAAGGCCAGCCACAGGAGCGGTTTCGGCATCGGGCGACCTCTCCCTTACGGGGACACGGTGAACGGCGTCTGAAACGCGAGCGTCTCGCCGAGCGCGGTTCGGACGAAGTACCGTCCGGGTGCGAGGCCGGTCAGATCGAGCGAGTACACGCGCCAGTCCCCCTCTCCGACGAGGTCCTCGTCCCGCCGGACCGTCTCCCCGCTCGAAGTGACCCATTCGACGTCGAACGGCTCGCGGCTCTCCATGCGGGCGACGTGGACGATCAGGTAGGCCGTGTCGTCGGCCCCGAAGCGGTCCGTCTCGTTCCGGCCGACGTAGCCGCCGCGCTTCTCCTCGACCTCCTTGTAGAGGCCGTAGCGCAGCTCGCGGAAGTAGTAGCTCGTCAGGGATCCCGTGATCTCATCGGCGATCGCGGAGGCCGCGTTGGCGAGCAGCGTGTCGAAGCCGCCGAACCGGCTCTCCGCCGGGAGGGTGACGGAGTCGACGCCGTCCAGGTCGAAGGCCCGCTCGATCCGTCCGGTTTCCACGTCGATGACCTCGATCTGGGCCAGAACACGGGCGGTGTACTTGACCCCCGGCACACGCGTGACGCACTGACCGCCGGTCCAATCGATGCAGACGGTCGTCTCTTCGGACCGCGTGTCGACGGCGTAGACCGAGCCGGTGATCAGCTTGCTCACGCCGGTGAGGGAGCCGATCTCGATGGCGGTCGCGGCGTCGAGCGGCCCGCTGGCGTCGAGCGCGCGTTCGATCAGAAGGGCGTCGAGCTGCGCGCGGGAGAAGACGTCGATCGCGGACGCGTTGACGAGCTTCGCCTCGGTTCGCGAGCGGACGGTTTCCTCGATCCCGGACCACGTCGAGCTGTTCCGGAACCCGAGGACCGCGACGTCGAAGCGCGTGTCGGTGACGAAGGCGGAGTTCGACGGCTCCGGGACGTAGAAGAACATCAGCGTCGCGATCAGCAAGACACCGATCACGGCCGCGATCAGGATGGATGCCGAGTCGTCCATCGATTTCCTCCCCTCGTGTCGACCGAAAGAGAGTATGGGCGGAAGAGGGGAGGAATCAAGCGGCCGGTCGGCCGGCGGTCCGAAGGTGGGTCCGCGCGGCGTCGCAGGCGGCCGCGTTGGCCCGCTCGAGGTCCTTCGTGTCGAGGAAGATCGCGACGAACGCCCCGGCGAACGCGTCGCCGGCGCCGGTCGTGTCGCCGGCGTCGAGCCGGTCGACGGTCCGCGCGTGCCGGGCGTCGCCCGCCCAAGCGAGCGCCCCTTCGGCCCCCAGCGTGAGCGCCCCGACGTCGAAACGCGCCGCGAGCCGGTCGACGATCGCCCTCGGCTCCGAGGCGCCGGTGAGGAGCTCGCCCTCGGCCCGGTTCGGGAAGAACCACGCGCCGGCCGGAACGAAATCGAGGAATCGCTCGGCGCCGTGATCGCGGATCAGGTTCGCCGGCGGCGGGTCGACCGAGATCGAGAGCCTTCGCTCGTGCGCCAGGCCGATCAGACGCTCGACCGCCGGGCGCTGCGCCGGCGAGAGAAAGGCGTACCCGGAGACGTGGAGGTGGTCCGCCGCGTCGACGGCGGAGGGTGCGATCCGATCGGCGCGAATTCCGTCGTTCGCGCCGCGGGAGCAGACCATCGTCCGTTCGGCCCCCTGCTCGAGCGACAGGATCACCCCCGACGGGCGATCGGACCGCTGGACCACGGCGTCCACGCCGGCGGCTTCGAGGGAGCGAACGAGCAGGTCGCCGACGGGATCGCGTCCGACGCAGCCGATGAACGCGACGGACGCCCCGTGGGCCGCCGCGATCCGCGCGAACGTCCCCCCCGAGCCGCCCGGCGTCGCTCGCACGAGGTTGCGCGACTCTTCGCCGGGGGCGAGGTCCGACGGGGCCCGGGCGTGAACGTCGAGGTTCAGGTCGCCGAGGACGACGATCCGGCTCATCCGTCCGAGCGGAGGCTGGCGACGGCGTCGGCGAGCGCCCGGACGCGATCGACGTCGACCGGAGCGCTGATGATCCCTTCCCGCTTGAGGAGCGTCCCGACGATGAACCCGTCGGCGTCGCGATACGTCGAGACGTTGTCGATCCGGACGCCGCTGCCGACGAAGACCGGGAGCGACGTGCTCGACTTGACCGCCTGGAGGTCGTCCGGCGAGGTCCGCCTTCCGGTCGCGATCCCGGAGACGATCAGCCCGTCCGGTCCGTTCCGCTCGGCGTCGATCGCCGCCTCCTCGATGCTCGTCAGATGGGCGGCGTGCTTGACGTGGACGTCGGCGAGGATCCTCGTCTCCGTCCCCAGGTCCCGGCGGAGCCAGTGGAGGTCGCGCGCCTGTCCCTCGATCGTCCCCTGGTCGGAGAACGCGACGCCGCAGAAGACGTTGACCCGCACGAACGACGCGCCGGTCGCGGCGGCGATCGCCATCGAGGCGAGGCCGTCGTTGCGAAGGACGTTGACGCCGACCGGGATGCGGGCCTTCTCGGCGAGCTGGTGGACGACGACGGACATCATCGCGATCGTCTCCCGCGGCGCCGTGATCGCGTACGGCGCGTCGCCGAGGTTCTCGACGATCGCTCCGTCGGCACCGCCGCTCTCCAGCGCGTACAGGTCCCGGAGGGCCGCGTCGAGGATCGCGGTCGAGCTTCCCTTGACGTACTTGACGCTCCCGGCGAGCGGAAGGAGGTGGATCATCCCGATCAACGGCTTCTCGACGGCGAACGGTTCCATGGCGCATCAACTATACGGAGTGGTTCCGCGGCGTACCAGGCCCCGGGCACGAACCGATCGTCAGCGCCGGTTCGCGGCGAGGACCGGCCGGAGCGGGAGGATCGTGGGCTGCGATCGATATCTCCCGGGGATCTCGCCGATCTCCCACCCGACGCTCGTCGGCTCGAGGTAGTAGTAGGCGGTGCCGTTCCAGGCGAACGGCGGATCGGCGGTCGGCGTCGGAGGGACGATGCGGATCCCGAGGGCCATGTGCTCCTCCTCGAGGAACGCGAGGAGGACGACCTCGAAGTGCATCTGCCGGAGCAGCGCGGCGGCGAGGATCGCCGCGTCCTCGCAGTCTCCCTTCCGTTCGACCAGCGTCTCGAGCGGGTAGCGAGGGTACTCGCACGACTCGCCGACGTAGGGGATCGACTGGACGAACGCGACGACCAGGTTGAGCTTTCCCCAGGCGTCCAGCCCGGCGTCGACGGCGAGCCGCTCGAACTCGTCGATCAGCGACCGAAGCTGATCGTCGTCCCTTGGATCGTTGACGTAGTCGGGGTACTCCGCGTAGTCGAGGATCCTCGGGAGGGTCCGGAAGAACTGGTAGTGCTCGGTCGAGAACCGATGGGTCACGCTCCACGAGCGGCCGGCGTACGGCCACGCGTACGCCCGTTCGATCGACGCGCTCCGTCCGGTAACGAGGAACGAAACCGAGAGGAAGAGGAGAAAGGTCGCCGTGAACCACTGCCCGCGCATGACACCACCCGTTGACCGATCGCCCGGTTCGCGCCCGGAAGGATCGGGAAGTTGCGGTTTTCGTCCGCACGCGGGTCAGTGTAGGGAGCGCCTGTCAAACCGTCGTGGGCCGGTGGTGGAGAACCTGTGTGGCGCCGGTCAGTCGCCAGGCGTCAGAGCCACGCTTCGATCGTCTCCTCCTGGAGGAGGCTGAGGTGACCGTTGAAGCGAACGACCCCGGTCCGGTCGATGAGGAACGCGTGCGGGATCCGGACGACCCCGTAGAGGGCCATCGTCGGTTTCGCCACCGGGTCGATCTCGCGGACGGTCACGAAGCCGGTGTACCCGCTCTGCGCGAGGAGGCTTCCCGCGGCCCGAACGTTGGAGTTCGTGACGACGCCGACGATGACGAGCCCCCGATCCTCGTAGGTCCGCCGGAGCGATTCGAGATGAGGAAGCGCCGACACGCAGGCGGGGCAGCCGCTCGACCAGAACTCGAGGAGGACGAGCCGGCCGAGGAAGCCGGAAAGGCGGACGATCGATCCCTCGAGATCGGGGAGGGCGAACTCCGGCGCGCGGGCGCCGACGGAGGTGCCGACGGGGACGTCCGCCGCCGCGACCGGCTCCGTCGCTTCCCCGTCCGCGGTCGACGCCGGCGACGCGAGCGGCAGGCTCAGGTCGATCGTCCGGCTCGTCAGATGGCTCGCCCCTTCGTTGTCGGTGACGACCAGCGTCACCGTGTAGCTGGAGACGCTCGGGTACGTGTGCGCGTTCGTCACGCCCGATCCGGTCGTGCCGTCGCCGAACAGCCACTGGTAGGCCGTGATCGAACCGTCGGCGTCGAAGGAGATCGACGCGTCGAAGATCACGGAGTTCGGAGAGCCGCCGGCGCGGACCTCGAAGTCGGCGATCGGCGGTGTGTTGGCACGGGCCGAAGACGCCGTCAGGAGAAGGGCGCAGGCGGTGGCCAGGGCGCCGACCAGAGCACGTCGCTTCGTCACTGTCTCGTTCCTCCGATCCCGCTTGCCTTCGTCTCCCTTATTTGCACCCCGAAGTCTGCTATTCTACACGAAGGCGGGCGAACGGTTCCGACCGTGCGGGAAGCAGGTACGGGATGATCAAGGAGATCCGGGCGAGGTACGAGGCGGCCTACGGGGACGACTACGCCTGCCCGTCGCCGAACGCGAAGGAGCTCGCACAGCGATTCGCGGAGCTCTGCGCGTCTCACGGGATCGCCACGTCGGTGAAGCCGCAGCTGGCGCCGACCGCCGAGCAACTGAAGCTGCTGTGACGGCGCGTCCTCAGGCCGGGTCCTCGAGCGCCTTGTCGATCGCCGCGCGGATTCCTTCCCGCGGGGCCTCGTACCCCCAGAAGATCTCCTCGCCGTTGACGTAGATCGCGCGCGGCGTCTGATACTGCAGGAGCGTCTCCCGATCCTCGGCGTTTTGCTCGCGGAGGACGACGCGGTCGCCGTACTCGGCGCACACCGCGCGGACGCGCTCGGCCTCGATACCGCTTGTCTGGCAGAACCGGTTCCAGAACAGGTCGACGACGGCCTTCCCCGCGATCGGCTCGAAGGCGTACCGTCGCTGGAGGAAGCCCGGCGGCGAAGCGTCGTCGCGGAACGGCTTCCACAGCAGGACCTCCGGGCCTCGCTCGTCGACGGATCGGTAGCCGAGCCGCTCGAAGTAGCCGGCCGGCATGAACCACTCGGCGCCGGGGATGTCGCGATACGCGGTGATCGTCACGCCGGCGAATCCGGCGTCGCGCGCGTCGCGCTCGATCGACTCGATCAAGGCGCGGCCGATCCCGCGCCCGATCGCTTCGCTCAGCACGCACAGGCACGGGATCACCATCAGGTCGCGGCCGATCGGTCCCCATGACGAGCGGTCGATCGGGACGCCGTGGGCGAATCCGGCGTGTTCTCCGTCGAGTAGCGCCACCTTGAATCGTCCGCCGTGCGCACCCAGCTCGCGGAGCAACGCCAGCCGCTCTGCGGCGCAGGCGTCGATCTCCTCCGACTCTCCGACGTGCGAACAGGTCGAGACGAAGTACTCGTCCTCGGCCTTCATATCGCGGATCACGGTCTCGGACATGATGACCTCCCGAGGCCGATTCTAGGCGAGCCGAGTGGGAATGAAAAACCTTCTCCGGGCCGTCGAGATCGACAACGTCACCGAGCGTTGCTTCTGGCGACGCGAGCTGAAAGGGCCGGCCTCGGCGGGTAGACTCGCCTCCGTGAAGGAGGCGCGATGAAACCCGTCCAGATCGAAGACCTGCTGTCGTACCGATTCCTCTCCGCCGTGGAGATCTCGCCCGACGGTCGGCGCGCCGCGTTCGTCGTGAAGCAGGCCGACGCGGAGAAGAACGAGTATCGCTCGGACATTTACCTGGGCGACCTCGCCTCGCGCGTCACCGCGCGGCTGACCAGTAGCGGCAAAGACGGACCGTACGCGTGGGGGAGCGACGGCTCGGAGCTGTTCTTCCTGTCGAAGCGCGAGGAGGAGGAGGGGAAGTCGTTCCTGTATCGGATCCGCGTCGACGGCGGCGAGGCGGAGCGGTTCGCCGTGCTGCCGCACGCGGCCGACGGGCTTCGACGGCTCGACGACGGGCGCTTCCTCTACACGGCGCGCGTTCCGCTGACCGACGAGACGGACCGCGAGGACGCGAAGGAGTACGAGGTGCTCGACGAGATCCCGTTCTGGATGAACGGCGAGGGGTTCACCAACCAACGGCGCAAGCACCTGCTCCTTTTCGATCCCGCGACGGAGGTGTCGAAGGACCTCCTCGATCCGCACCTCGAGGTGACGTCGTTCGACGCGCGCGGAGACCGGTGCGCCGTCGTCGGCCGGCGGTTCGATGGGGTGGCGCCGGTCGTTCGCGAGCTGTGGACGATCGACCTGTCCGACGGGGCGGCGAACCGGCTTCCGATCGGTGAGCTGCAGCTCGACGAGGTCCGCTTCCTCGACGACGGGACGTTGGTCGCCACCGGGACCGACATGGATCCGTACGGCCTCGGCCAGAACCGCGAGGTTCTCTCGATCGACGTCGCGTCCGGCGGGGTCACCTCGCTGACGCCCGGATGGGACCGGTCGGTCGGCAACTCGATCGCCGCCGACTGCCGACACGGCGGCGGGCCGACGCTCCGTGTCGACGGCGGGTCGGTCTACGTCTCGGTGACCGACCGGACGGTCGGTCATCTCGTCCGGATCTCCCGCGACGGCGAGGTGCAAACGGTCGTCGAGTCGTCGGGCTCGATCGACGCCTACGATGTCCGCGACGACGTCGTGCTGACGATCGGCCTCCGCCCCGGCGCGCTGCAGGAGCTCTACCTCCGCGACGCCGAAGGGGAGACAAAGCTGACGGCGCTCAACGAGGCGAGCCTGACCGACCGGGCGATCGCGTCGCACGAGCGGTTCGCTGTCCCGTCCGCGCGCGGCGACGAGGTCGACGCCTGGCTGATCCGGCCGACCGACTTCGACCAGGGCACCAAGGTCCCGACGATCCTGACGATCCACGGCGGACCGCGCGGGGCGTACGGCGAGATCTTCTTCCATCAGATGCAGATGCTCGCGGGGAGGGGGTACGCGATCCTGATCTCGAACCCGCACGGGTCGTCCGGGCGCGGCGACGGGTTCGCCGACATCCGCGAGGAGTACGGGAAGATCGACTACGAGGACCTGATGGCGGTGGTCGACGCGGCGCTCGATCGCTTCCCGTTTCTCGACCGGGACCGGCTCGGCGTAATGGGCGGCTCGTACGGCGGGTTCATGACCAACTGGATGATCGGGCACACCGATCGGTTTCGCGCCGCGGTGTCGCAGCGCTCGATCGCCAACTGGATCCACAAGTTCTGCACGACCGACATCGGATACTACTTCAACGCCGATCAGCTCGGGACCGACCCATGGGCCGAGAGCGGGTCCGACAGGCTGTGGTGGCACTCGCCGCTTCGCTACGCCGATCGGGCGAAGACGCCGACCCTGTTCGTCCATTCGGAGCAGGATTACCGCTGCTGGCTCCCCGAGGGGATCCAGATGTTCACCGCGCTCAAGTACCACGGCGTCGAGACGCGGCTGGTCATGTTCCGCGAGGAGAACCACGAGCTGTCGCGCAGCGGCAAGCCGAAGCACCGGATCCGCAGGCTCGAGGAGATTGTCGCCTGGTTCGATCGATTCCTGAAGGGCGAGCCTTCGGACGCGTCGTCCGGCTAGCGGACGTCAGTCCGCTAGCCGCCCTCGGGCGATTCGTCCGACGCCCCGTCGAGCTGCGCCTCGAGCTCGCTGATCTTCGCTTGGATGGACGGGTCGTCGTCGCCGACGGTCTCGAGCGCGAGCCGGTACTCGGCCAGCGCCTTGTCTCGGTACTCGACAATCCGCGCTTCGACCGCCTCGATCTGCGCGGCGGCCTCGGCGTCGTCTACGGCGTCCGATTCGAGCGCCGCCTTCTCGTTGCGGGCGTCGTACAGCTTCGTCTCGTACAGCGTCCCGATGATGTAGGCGAGGTACGGCTCGTCGACGGTCCCCTCGTCGCGAATCCGCTCGAACGCCTCGATTCCGACGTCGACGTCCTCCGTCTGCACCCACGTGGCTTCGACGAGCGGAAGGAGGACGTCGAACTCGGCGGCCTCGTAGACCCCGTCGAACCAGGCTTGCAGCCGCTCGTTCAGCACCCGGTCCTCGAAGTCGGCCCGCACCCCGTCGATTACGTCGCTCAACTCCGGCTCGAACGCCGCCTGTCGATCGGTGACGAGGATGATGTGGTAGCCGTACTCCGTCTCGACGATGCCGCTGATCTCGCCGACCTCGAGCGCGAACGCCGCCTCCTCGAACGGTACGACCATCCACCCGCGGCCGAACCAGCCGAGATCGCCGCCGTTCGGTCCGCTCGGCCCGGTGGAATGCTCCCGGGCGAGCTCGGCGAAATCCGCTCCCGCGACGGCCTCGGCGAGGACCCGCTCGGCCTCCGCGCGGACGTCTTCGAGGACCTCGTCTCGGACGTCCTCCAGCGCCGGCACGCCCTCCTCGGCGGCGTAGTCGGCCTCGTGCTCCTCGAGGAAGGCGAGGAGGTCGTCGTCGGACGTCCCGAACAGGACGTGCGACGCGCGAACCTGCTCTTCGGTCGCGTAGTCCGCCCGGTGCTCTTCGAAGTACGTCGCCAGCTCCTCGTCGGACGGCTCGACCGGGCCGGCCACCGCGTGTTTCACCGCATCGAGCGTCAGCTGCCACTCGACCGTGTCCAAGCCGTTCTCCTTGAAGGACTCGAACGACGAGCCCTGCTCCTCGAGGTAGGCGTAGAAGTCCTCTTCGGTCCAACCCTGGTCCTCGAGGAAGTCGGCATACTGCGACTCGAACTCCGCCAGCACGTTCTCCTCGCTCGGCTGGATTCCGCGTCGATCCGCTTCCTCTTCGATCAGGGCGGCGGCCGCCACGCGTCGGAGGGCTTCGGCCTCGAGGGACAGCTGGAAGAGCCGCCCCTCCCCGCCGGCGAGCAGGGTTTCGATGCTCATCCCGAACTGCGCGTACATCTGGAGGTACTGCTGGAGGAGGGTGACCTTGGCGGCCTCGAAATCGTCCCGGTAGGCCGGGCGGCCGTTCACGTAGGCGACGACCTCGTCTTCGGGGAGCTCGCCCGCGGTCTCCCCGGGCGGCGAAGCCGGGGCCTCGGTCGTCTCGACGGGGGAGTCCGCCGGGGGCGCAGAGGTGCGATCACCGCAACCGGCCAGCAGCAGGCCGAGAACGAGGGTAACTGTGAGCAGCAAGATCGAGCGGATCCGCATGAGCGCCTCCTTGAAGTGGCCCAGTTTACGGGCTGGGACGAAGTGCAGCCAGTCCGGCGGTCGGGAGGACTTGTGTCTCCGGGCCGATCCGATCGATGACGCCGGTGATGGACTCCGCGGTCTCGGCGATCCCCTCCCCGCGCTGATGCTCGTCCGCCCCCCGATTGACAAGGTCGGCCCCGGCTTGCAGACTCGTGTCGATTCCACGGGCACGGACGGAGGCGCAATGCGGTGCCGGTCGTTGTTGGCGATCTGCCTCTTCATCCTCGTCGTGCACGGCTGTTCGCGCGGCCCCGCAACGGACACGGGATGGCTCGAGCAAGGGAGGCACCTCTTGTTCGGCGTCGCATCCGAAGAGGTCCCGACGGGCATCTACATGCCAGATGAGGAGTGGGACGAGCAGGCGGAAGAAGTCCGCTTCGACGAGGAGAGGTTCCCCGACTGGGCGCGGGGGCGGTACTCGGTATGCGTCTACTGGAGTGGGGAGTACTCCCGTCGGGAACTCAACCAGAATCGCAGCCCCGGAGAGCCCACGCAATGGGACCTCCGCGGGACGGCCTGGGGGTGGGCTCTCCTCGGAGGCGAGGCCCCGCACATCCTTCGGCTCGTCATCCGAGACAAGGGCGAGGAGATCGTCGTCGTGGACGCGTGGGACGCTCCCGCCGACGGCTTTTAGCCGGCGGCAACGGAAGCCCGACGAAGCGCCGACGCCGCGCTCGTCGGCCGGAGAGCGGCCTACAGCTGGTCGAACCGTTGACGATCGCGGACGTGGCTGTACGATTCCAGGTTCTCGTCCCGATGCGGCACGAACGGGCGATCCTTCGATGTTGCATTGCGGAGCCGGCGTCTCCGCCGGACGAACCGGATCAGTCGGTCGAGCCAGGCCGGTCGTTTCGTGGGAATCTCCTCCTTCTGCCGATCTCGGTGCGCCGTGAGTCGTTGTCCTTCTCCGAGGCGCGATCGTTGCGAGACGACGCCCCGAGGCGCGGCGAGTGAGCGCCTCTCGGAGCGGAGAAGGGGCGAGCGGCTAGGTCGCCCCTTGGATGAAACGGTCCACGTCGGCCTTGAACGCCGCGAGCGAGTCGACGTCGAGGTAGAACATGTGCCCGGCCTCGTAGTTCGCCATTTCGATGTTGCCGCGATGCTCCGGGTCGACGTTCATGTGGCTGAGCATGTACTCGGTGGCGAAGGACGGCGTGGCGAGGTCGTAGTACCCCTGCCCGACGAAGACCTTCGTGTACGGGTTCTTCGCGATCGCCCCGCGAAGCGCCTCGCCGGTGGCGGGCATCTCCCCTTTCTCCCACTCCCATTTCTCGTTTACCTTCATGTTCAGCGTCTCGTACGTCAGGTCGGTCTCGATCCCCAGCTCGGTCCGGACGTAGTGGTTGAACGCGGAGGTGTAGGGGGGCGTGATGGCGAGCATCGAGGGGTCGAACTCCGGTCGCTCGGTCACCGCCAGGGCCTCGATCCCCTTGAACCGCGCGTCGAGCCGCCCGACGGACCGCTTGTCGTCCCGGAGGAGTTCCTTGCAGAAGTGGAAGATGTTGATCCGCAGGTTCGTCCCGAGGACGTAGTCGAGGTCGAGTCCGGTGTACGCCGCCAGCTTCTCCGCCACGGCGCGACGCTCCTCCTCGTCCAGACGATCGCCCTTCATCAGCGCGAGCGTCAGCTCGCCCTCCGACCAGGCCTTCACCTCGGCCATCAGCTCGGGCAGGGCGCGCTTCTGGAGCTTGTCGCCGAGCTTCTCGTGGTACCAGGCGGTCGCCGCGTACGTCGGGACGAACAGCTGAAACGGGAGGTCGTTCGCCGGCATGAACCGGATCGCGCCGAAGTCGAGCACGGTCGAGATGAGGACGATCCCGTTGAACGTGATCCCCTTGTCGACGAGGTCGCCCGCCAGCCCGGCGGCGCGCGTCGTCCCGTAGCTCTCGCCGGCGAGGAAGAGCGGCGACGACCATCGCCTGTACCGCGTCAGGTACAGCCGGATGAACTCGCCGACCGACTCGATGTCCCCCTTGAAGCCGCAGAACTTCTTGTCGAGGTCCTCCTTCGCCGCGCGGCTGAACCCCGTACCGATCGGATCGATGAACACGAGGTCGGTCCGATCGAGCCACGTCTGCTCGTTGGCCTCGTACCGGTACGGAGGGGCCGGCATCCACCCTTCCTTCTCCATCACGACCCGCTTCGGCCCCAGCGCGCCCATGTGCAGCCAGACGGAGGAAGAGCCCGGCCCGCCGTTGAACCCGAACGTGAGCGGGCGATCGGCGGGATCGTTGGCGCCGGCGAGCTCGTAGGCGGTGAAGAAGATCTCCGCCTCGGTCTCGCCGAACTCGTCGGTCAGCGGGATGACGCCGGCCCGGGCGGTGTACTTCAGCATCCGGCCCTCGAGAGCGAGCTCGTGCTCCGTCTCGATCGGCTCGATGCCGAGGAGCTTTCGCTTCTTCTCCTTGCCGTCGGCGTCCTTCTTCTCTTCCGGGCTCGTCTTGTCCTGCTCCTCGGCCATGTTCATCGCTCCTCGCTGAATGGTCTCGTGGTCGATCATTGTACCCCGGGCGTTGCTCGGGGTCCTTCGGAGTGGTGGTTTTCGCCGGGTCTCAGCGCTTGCGGAGCCGGGGAAACCACATCCCGACGTCGCGTACGTACACGGCGTACTCGTCGCCGAAGCGTGCTTCGAGAAGCCGCTCCTCCGTTCGCGCGATCGCGTGGAGAAAGCCGATGGTCGCCAGCCACACGCCCGCTGCGATCAGGGAAACGCTCAGCAGGAGCAGAGCGAGGTAGAGCAGGATCTCGCTCAGGTACATCGGATGGCGCACGACGGAGAAGACGCCGTCCCGCACGACGCGGGGCTCTCGCCGTGTCTCGCCGAAGATGGTCCGATGGCTGGACCACGCCATGTAGCCGGAGAGTCCGAGGAGGACCGTCGCGATCGGAATCCGGATTGCGGGATGGATCGTCCCGTTGAGGAACGTCGTGACGTGGAGGAAGAACGAGTCCGCGATCCACGCACCGGCGAACAGCAGGGCCAGGATCGACTGACCGATGTCCGTGAACGCGTGCTCTCCCGTCAGATCGTCGCGCTCTTCTTCGCGGCGCCTGCGCGCCTGCCCATCGGACATTTCATCCTCCTCGGTGCATTCGGGTTCGAGGGGGTATGATACCGGCGGACCGGCCTCGCCCGCTAGGACCTCACGGCGGAGAGGACGATCTCCGGCGGCCGTTCGAGGTGCTTCTTCACCGTGCACTGGTCGATCGACCTCAGACACGCGTCGACGTACCGCTCCGGGAAGCTCTTCGGCAGATGGACCGTGATGTCGATCCGTTCGATCATCCGGCGCTCTTCGTTGCGGGTCGTCTCCAAGCTCAGCTCGATCTCATCGGTCGGGATCCCGCGCTTCCGACAGAACGCCAACACGTAGTAGCCGGAGCAGGTACCGATCGACGCGAGGAAGAGGTCGAACGGACCCGGCGCCGAGTTCTCCCCTCCGGCCGTCTCTTTCTGGTCGGTCCGGATCGTGAATCCGCGGTGCTCCGCGTCGACGCGTTGGCCTCCGGGGAACCGTATCTTCATCCATTCACCTCGCGCGATGTGCGGCGTAAGTTTCGGTGATGTTCACTGCGGGGGCGGCGTCGCGCAACGTTAACGTTGCCGGGGAGACGGCGAAGAGACGTCCTCGAGCATCCTCGGCTGAGCCGGCGGGAAAGGATGGCGGCGTGGGTAGGCTGTATGGGGTGATGATCGTGGGCACGATCCTGCTCCTGTCCTTTGGAGCGACGGCGAAGGAAACGTGGGTTCGAACGTTCACCGGGCCGGACCACGGCGCGCTGTTCGACGTCGTGCTTGCCGGAGACGGCCATGTCCTGGCCGTCGGCGCGACGAACCACGTGCACACGCCGACGCGCGAAGGGGACGTGCTGCTGGTGAAGCTCACCGTGGAGGGGGACGTGCTGTGGGAGCGGACGTGGGGCGGCGACGCGTTCGATCAGGCGTGGTCCGTCGCGCCGGCCGGGGACGGCGGCTTCTTCGTCTTCGGCGAGACGGCCTCCTTCGGCGCCGGCGATCGGGGGTCCCGTTCAGCGTCACTTTCCCGATCGGTGGGGACTGGATCGTGTGCGGCGCGAAGCCGCCGCCGCCGTGCATCGCATGCTGGCCGACGATGACGATCCCGAACGGCTCTCCGCGGACCGCGCGCCGTGGCTTGCCCGGCAGGTACGGCCGCCTCACGATCCGGACGTTTCGTGGCAGCTCCTTCACCAAGACGTTCGGCTCGCGATGGCCGTTGTCGTGCGAGTCGTTGAGGACGATCCCGTCAATCCCGAGCTCGTTCGCCGCCTCGCAGACCGCCTGCACGTCGGAGGTGATGGACCGGCGGCCCACTTCCTGCCACAGATCGGAGCCGTGGTGCATCGCTTGCCTGTTCTCGGGTGAGATCCCCGACGCGCCCTCCAGATCGCACAGGACGTACAGCTGCCCTTTCTTTAGTCTTCATTTGGATCGTGGGGTGAGTGTAGCACGGGTCGGTTTCTTGAACGTGTTCCCCGATTCCCATGAAGCGATGCGACCTTGACTTCCGCGCAGGAGCCGTCCTATGATGGCACGCATCCGCTAACGCATGGGCAACGCTCCACTTCAGGCTCCGAGGTGGTTGCTGTGATGCACAAACGGCTTCTGATTCCGGCCGTCGTTCTACTGCTCGCGAGCGCATCGCTGGCGGGGCTCTCTCAGGACGAGGGTCCGCCGGCGGACAGCAGCGCGATCGACTTCGGCGACGTGACCGTCGGCCGAACCGCGACGGCCCACTACACGTTCAAGGTGCTCGAAACGAGCGACACGGCCGCTCAAGTCACCATCCACGATCCGTGCCCGCCGTTCGGGCTTGCCGGGCTGGAGTCGCGGAGCATGGTCCTCGCCCCGGGCCAGTCGGTCAGCTTCGAGGTGACCTTCACGCCGCGGGAAGCGTGCGACTACGCATGCTCGTTCGTCATCCGTGCGGTCGGCGGCCACCCCGTCCAGGAGATCGAGACCGTCGTGCAGCTGTCGGGCCGAGGCGTGACCGAGACGACGGCCACACCGTCGCTGATCCCCGTGTTGGAATCCCTGTTCGGGGCCCCGACCGAGGAGGCCGTCCCGGAGGACGAGGGAGAGAGCGTGGAAGGGACGACCGACAGCGAGGGGCGGTTCACGGTCGCCGTTCCGCCGTCCACCAAGGTGGCGGGGAGGCTGATGGAGTGCGAGGGGTCGCCGCTCGCCGACCGCGAGTTCCGGTTGACGCCGCTCTCGGATGGATTCCGAATCGGTGTCACGGGGTACGAGAGCGTGGTCGCTCGGCCCGTCGTGAGGTTCTCCCTGTTCGGAAGCGAGAACGTCGATCTCGGGGACGTCTGCCTGCAGCCGGCGCCGCCGGGCCTGCCGATTCCGATCCGGCTCCTCGGCCCGCTTCCGGGCGAGGGCCTGGGCGACGCGCCCGTCCAGTACTGCTGGGAGAGCCTCGGGATTCCCGGCCTGACCTACGAGGTGGTGCATCATACCAAGGAGTGCGATCCGGAAGTCGTCAACGGGCCTCATCCGTTCGCGCCCCTGATTCCGGATCCCGAGCCCCGTGCGCGGGCCTCCGAACTCCGGCAGGAACGGCGTGCCCGCGAGGCACACCTTCGAGATCTCGAGCAGTACTGCGCCAACCTCGGCAGGATGTTCGACCAGCTCCAGCAAAGTCTGTCGTCCATTCCCGACGTGCTCGGTCATCTGGAGGAACGAAGGGACGAGGCGGATCGCGCCCAGGTCGGCGGCCTTGACCTCCCGCTCCCCGGGACCTGCCCGCGAAGCGCCGAGGAGCTGCTGGCCCCGCACGCCGAGTTGCTCGATGGTCTCCGGATCGAACCGTGCCGTGCCGGCGATCCCTGCCGCGGGCTCAACGACGAACTGAGCGCGATCGTCGGTCTCATTCAGTCACTGCATGCGCACGCGTTCGTGCAATCCATGAGGCTCGACGCACTGGCCGAGCGATGGGTCAATGGGGCCGACCACCGCGGCACGATGGAGCTGTACCACGGGCTCTTCTCGCTTGTGGACCAGGTGATCTCCCTTGTCGACGAGATCGTCGGCCTCCTCACACCCGATGTCGAGGAGTTGATCGAGGACCTGATCGAGCGGCACGTGACGGACGCCGTCTGCCGTCGGTCGCCGGACCTGTGTCGCGCGATCGAGGCGGCGCAGACGGTAGAGGAGAAGCTGGCGACCATCAAGAGCGTTCTGAGCGCCGCGCGGGCGAGCGGCACGCCGGGCCCTGCGTTCATCGTCCAGATGGTCCAGGCGATGGCGCAACAGGCCGCGGCTGCGACTGCCGTCGCCGTCGAGGGCTGGGAAAACTTCGCCGAGGAGATGGGAGCCATACTCTGGGACGCGTACGAGTCGTACCTCTGCCTTGAGGCAGCACTGGAGTGGCTTCTCGACCAACGTGACCGCATCGAGGCGATGTGCGAGGCGTGCCAGCAGTGCGTACGCGATGAGATCGACGCCATCGACGGAGAGCTCGACCGGATCGAGGCACAGGAGGAGGCCGCCGCCGAGGCCCGGCGGGCGTACTGGCAGGAGCAGCTCGCGTGGATCTCGTCCCGGATCGGCCAAGTCGGGGCCTATCTCGATGACGCGTGGTACGACGCCTGCTGCGGCCAAGGAACGCAGACGATCCGGATCCCCAGCGAGGGTTTGTGCGCGGAGAGGCTCGAAGAGGCGCTCAAGCAAGCGCTCGGCGACAAGGCCTGCTTCCTCGAGTTCACGTGCGCGCTTGCATGCGAATTCGAGGGCGGCGAACTCGTCGGCGCTTCGGTCGAATGCGAGCACGGCTTCCCGTTGGCCGAGCGCCGCTCCTGCTGCTGCGTCCCGTGTGAGAGGCAGCAAGAGCCGATCGGCAGCCAGCCGGACCCGGGACGTGCCGGGGAGCGTGTTTGCCATCCTCCCGAAGGGGGAACCGCTGCCCCCGAACCGGGCGGCTGGAGCGTCGAGGGGCGCGACGAGTCCGGGAACTTGGTCGCCTCCAGCCCTCGGCGTGAGCTCGGGCCCGGCGTTGTCAGCGAGCCGTCCACCCTGCTTCCTCCCGCGCCGGTTCCACCCGTCGGCTGCCTCTGCTCCGTCTCGGCCAGCGTGAACGGAATCCCGATGACACCAGGTGGGATCGCGCTCACGGTGCAGCAGGGCGTTCAAGCGAACATCGCCGCCGTCGGGGATTGCGGGCCGAACTGCGGGCCGGGGACGCAGTCGATTGCGATCCAGCCGCCCCTTGCCCAGCCTGCCTGGCTCACCAGTCCGATCGCCCACGTCCCGCTGCCCGTTTCGGTCGCGGCGGCGAGTACGGCGTACGACTTCCCCGTGGAGGGAACCTACTCGATCACGGTGACGCAGTCCTGCGAAGACGGAGACACGTGCTCGTACACGTTCAACGTCGATGCCGCGGGCCCGCCGAACCCGGTGCCTCGGCAACCACGCTCCGGAGAGCCCGTCGTGCACGGAACCTGCCCCGCGTGCGGGGCCGATCCGTGCCTCGAGCTTTTCTATCGATCCGGCGATGAACCGCCGTCGATGCCCGTGCTCGATCACAGGCTGTCGATCGAGGACGGCCGGGTCCTCGATCTCGAGCTTGAGAGCTACTGCCGGCCGGAATGCGTCGACGATCGGACGGTCCGCTGGGAGATGACCCATCCCGACGGAACCCTCGACGTGCTGGAAGGCGTGGAGCTCTACGGGATCTCGTACGTTTTCGAGAGCGAGGGGGAGTACTCGCTCTGTGTGATCGAAACGGTGCCGTGCCCGGAGGGAGACCTGCGGTTCGAGAACTGGTGGATCTTCCGCGTGGGACCGGGCAACTGACCGCGGGCCTTGTGAGCCGAGAGCGCTCGCGAAAGTTCAGAACGGATCCAGGGCAACGCAGGGATAACTAGCGGGAAGGCAGAAGCCGATCGCGAGCCGATCGGACGGATGTCTCCGTGATCTCCTCCGGACGAACCCTCCAGACGGGCTCGATCGAGTGCAGGGTGAAGTCGCGCCGCAGGAGCTCCTCGTCGTTTCCGGTGACGTGGAGCATGATCGCGTCTTCGGGTCCGATTCGCTTCGCTTCGAGGGCCTGGATCAACGACCCCGTGGCGACGGCCGCGGCCGGGCCGATGGCCAGCCCCTCCGCTTCCTCGAACAGCGCCGCCGCGGCGCGGGCTTCGGCGTTGGTCACGGCGTAGGTGTGCCCGTTCGTCGACGTCAGCGCGTCGCGCACACCGCCGGCGACGGCGTACGGCGGCGTCCGATTGGCCAGCACGGGGGCGTCGATCCGGTCGATGCGGCGGAGCTGATCCTCGACGTCCCGGTCGGGCTCGATCGGGATGTTCCGGGTCCAGGCGTCGTGGATCGGCGTGAACGGCGCGTTCTGCGAGAGGTGGAGCGTCGGGAGGTCGGTACCGATGCCCGCGGCGAGCAGGCGCTGCGACGCTTCCCAGGCGGCGATCGCGCCGGTGCCGCTTCCGACTGCTTGGACGTAGTGGTCGGGCAATGCGCCCGTCCGCTTGGCGTATTCGAGCATCGCGGTGGACATGCCGTCGCGCCGGGCGACGTTGCGCGCGCCGCCTTCGTTGGCGACGCCGAGCGCGCGGCCGATCCGGTCCGCGGCTCGAATCGCGGCGGCGTAGTCGTCGCATCCCTCCAGCGCGACGAGCCGGATAGCGCTCGTCGGCTCGCAGGGGATCCACAGCCGGTCGAGCGCCCGCTCAGGCACGACGACGACGACCGGGTAATCGAACCGGACGGCCGCGTAGGCGAACGACCGCCCCGTGTTCCCGGCGGAGGCGAGCACGAGCGTTTCGGTGCCGTGCTCGCGGTAGTACAGCAGGCTCGGCGCGGCCTCGAAGTCCTTGAACGAGCCGGTCGGGTTCGTGGCTCCGATCCGCGGCGCGTAGCCGCTGAACGCGATGCCGAGATGCGATAACCCCAGGCGTTGAGCCAGCCCCTCCGATCGGTAGACGACGGCGCCGATGGGGAGGTCCGTCGGGGACGTCGACGGGAGCCAATCGAGGAACGAGAAGAGGTCGGAGCGATCGTCCGGCTCGAAGGCGGCGGTCGCGTACTGCGAGCGCAAGAGGCCGTCGCATCGATCGCAGTGCAGCCGAGGAGGATCGTAGGTCGCGCCGCAGCCGACGCAGACAAGACGGAGCTTCTGCTGCATTCGCCCTCCCTCGTTTCGTTCCGAGTCGGCGACAGGCCGACGCTGGATGGCGTCGGCCCGGCGCTTGGGAACGCCATTCTACGCGGAGGCGAGTGGAATGGCATGTGCAGCACGGCGGATCCTTTCGGCGTCTGCCGGGACTCCGTGGTTGCGAACAGAGATTCCGTACGAATTCCTCCCCCGAGCGTACAGGAGGATACTGCCCATTCCGTCGGTACGGCCGCGGGGGATCCAAAACCAAAGCCGTCGCCCTTTTGCCCGCAACCCGTGGTTTGGCGTAACGTTCCGCGCCGCCTATCATCGCAGGCATCCGGGAAGGAGGGAAATCATGGCGGGAAACAAGGTCAGTGGAGGAAGCACGGCCGGCGCGATCTGGTTCGCCGGCTGGCTGTTCACGCTCGGATTCGCGCAGCTCGTTTGGTGGAAGGCCATTCTCGGGCTCGTCGTCTGGCCGTACTACCTCGCGGTGTTCCTGAGGTAGAGCGGTGGCTCAGTACGGCGACCGGGCCTTCCCCGAGGCTCGCACGGCCTTCGGCGGCTCGGCGTTCGTCGGGAGCCCAGAGCGTCTTCGTCGTCCGAAGGAGCCCGAATCCGGGGACGACGAAGCGTTTCGGCCATCGCGACTCGACGGTTATTCCGTGACGCTCGTAGAGTCTGCGAGCCCGTTCGTTTTGGGCCGAGACGTCGACGGCCAGTCGGAGCGACCCACCGTCGCGGGCCCGCTCCTCGATCCGGTCGATCAGTGCCGAGCCGATCCCTTGCCCGCGGTGTGCTTCGTCGACAGCGAGGGCCTGGAGATAGAAGTCGCCCTCGGCGAGGGTGTTGTGAATCCGCAGCAGCGGGCGCCCGAACGCGGCGACGCACGGCATCCGCCGGGCACGGCGACCCGCGGCCCGCCGAAGTGGCTGGTCCGAGAGACGCAGCACCAAGTTTGCACTGACATCCTGAATCTACCGACTGTTTCCTGGAACGAACAGCCGATGCGACCCGTGACGGGGGTGGCACCGCTTTTCAGGTCGCCGCAGAGGAAGCCGGTTCTACTCCGTAGGTGCGACCTTGGCGAGAGGCTCAGCCATTGGGGGCACACGCGCGAGGGATTCATTCTGCTACATCGGATGAGGCATGCGTCCCCCGATTCCGCTGGTCCGGAAGGCGATCGAGCAGCTCCCTCGTCCATACCTTGACCCGCTCGGCGACGGTCTCCGGGGACTTCGCCTTCTGCTGGTCGAAGGAAAGCCGTGCGATGATGCGTGAGCCGGTGAGCAAGCCTTCCATCTTGGCGAAGATCCGCCTGTCGCCCATGCCGCCCATCGTGCAGAAGAGGGCCACGGGTTTTCCCTGCAGGTCCACGGACGAAAGGAAGACCTGAACCGCCGGCACCGGACCTTGCCCCCAGACCGGCGTGCCGACGATGACGAGATCGTAGTCGCTCAGCGAGTGCGTCATCGCCCGAATGTCCGGCATTCTCTTGAAGACCGCATCGAACGCCGAGCGCACGTAGCCGTGATGTCGGGCCACCTCGCGGATCTCCTCGGTGTCCGCGCCCAGTTCCTGCGCGATCGCTTCCGCCACGGCCTTTGTGGTTCCGGTCCTTGAGTAGTAGACGACGAGCATTTTCATGGTCGCGCTCCTTTCGAGCTTCCGCTCTGCCTTGCGATGTCTCGCACCGTCACTTCGGGATGACGGTAGTGGTCGCCGGAGTCGGCGATCCTCGAGCTACTCGGCCTTGCCGAGTAGCCCACCATCATCCGTCAGACTTTCCTGGATGGCAGAGAAGACGGGGGCGGCATTTCAGAGCCGAGCAGTCGGAGACCGCCGGCCCCATGAGCCACACCCCGTCGCGGTCAGTGTACCTCAACGAGTCTGTCCCGTCTCCGTACGAAATCCAATGGTAGACCCCCGGAAGGGCTCGCGCCCCGGGAGCTTCCTCGGGACTTCCTCCTAGAAGAGCCGTTCCTTGCCTAGCAGTCTGCGAATCATCGATAGAGCGCCGGTGTGGTGCGCCTCATGATGCGTCAGGAAGGCGAGCACCGAGGCCTTGCTGCCGAAGTGCTCGGAAGGAATACTCGGCGGGCCGAGGAGATCCTCCTCAGTAGCCGTCTCGAGATAGGCCTTCAGGTCTGCAAGGCGTGCACCCAACGCTGCGCGGCAGGCCTCGACACGGGGATACTCGCTCGGATCTCGCGGTTCGGCCCCCATGTTGAACAGGTCATCCCAGCCGTCTTCGCAGAGCTTCCTCCCGATCAACATTTCGAGGAACTTGGCTCGGGTGTGGGCGAGATGTCCGAGGACCCAAATCGCCGGGTTGGGGAGGCCGGCTGGCTGTTGAAGCCAGTCGGCGCCATCGAGTCCCGTCGAGAACGTCTGAATGAAACCGTTGCTGCGCTCGAGCCCCATCCAGAATGCCTTGGCCGTTGGATTCACGCTGTGCCTCCGTATTATGCGTACTGGACCAGCAGTCTAGTGGATCGGAGCGGCCAGCTACAACCCGGGCATCCGAGCGATCTACTGACGGCTGAAGCAGGGCGGCAAACCGGAGAAGGTCGCTCGGATCGCTGCAGCGAGGAAGCTCCTACTCATCGCCCACGCCATCTACAGAACGGGTGAATTGTTTCGAGACCCGAGCATCGAGTACGAATTCCGCAGGAACTCGCAAGCAACTTAGCTTATCTGAGCTGCCGTTGACTATTCAATACAGCATCTGACCCCTCCGAGGAACCTGTGCCCCTTGACATAACGTCACCATAGCTAATACGCTCATCGCAAAGCTGTTAAAGGGAGGCATGCAGATCCAAATGCCGGCGAAGGGGTCCGTGTTAGTCGGTGTGGCAGCTGTCATAGCCTTGTTAACCCTATTGCCCGCAGTGGGCGCAGAGACTGATACCGCCCGCAGGTGTGCTGGCATCGGAGACAGCAGACAAGCAATCAACAAGCTGGTCAACGATACCCTACAGGCGGCGCGCGGGAAGGTTGGGAACGATGGAGACAAGCTGATTGATGAAGTGTACAAGGCTCTTGGTGAGGGCTTGCCCTGGACGATGATCGAGTGGTGGGCAGATCGGAACCTTGCTATCGCGAGCGTGACACAAGGCGATTCGAAGTACAGTGGGGTGAGTAGTGCCGATGCTAGGATGTGGGTCGCGGGGAGCCTGATCCTCAACCCGGCGATCAAGGTAGCCGGCATCTGCATCGGCACCGACAAGCTGGGACATTTCTTCCAGCAGGGCTTTCAATATTACTGCACGGCGGTAAGAGATGGAAAAGGAGAGAGTGCAGCCATCACATGGGGCGAGCAAACTGAAGCCGGCGGCTTTGGTCTGACGACAACGGGTGTCTACTCGAACGCCGACTTGGCCGCCAATCAAGCCGGAATGGACTTCTATAGGGGATTGAAAGCAAATCCGCATATGACCTTCGACATCGCTAACTGCGTTACAAACAACTGGAACGAGGAGAGCAATCCGAATCTCTATACGCCGAGGGTGGGGAAAACGGTCTGGGCCAATCTCGTTGCTGGCGAATGGACGA
>Ga0315549_1000759_pt1 | contig 36949 bp, 30 predicted proteins | sample SalMarSW160200MG_FD_203101 | JGI IMG/M metagenome (GOLD analysis project Ga0315549, IMG submission 203101) | Salt marsh sediment microbial communities from the Plum Island Ecosystem LTER, Massachusetts, United States - Salt Marsh Sediment SW1601-200 ... | reverse complement strand
AGTTCTGTAACGATATCCGACTGCTGGCGAACCTGAAGGAAATCGAAGAGCCGTTCGAAAAATCACAGGTCGGCTCGTCGGCAATGGCCTATAAGAGAAATCCAATGCGATGCGAGCGAACAACATCGCTCAGCCGCCTAGTACTGAGCCTGGCGACAAGTCCCCCAATGACTGCAAGCGAGCAATGGTTCGAAAGGACGCTGGACGATTCGGCCAATCGCAGGATTGTCATACCGGAAGCTTTTCTTGCCACAGACGGGATATTGGAAATCCTGATTAACGTTCTTGACGGACTTGTCGTGTATCCGAGGGTAATCGCCGCTCATGTAGAGGCTGAGCTGCCTTTTATGGCCAGTGAAAACATCATGATGGCAGGCGTCAAGGCAGGCGGAAACCGGCAGGAGCTGCACGAAAAGATTCGTCTGTACAGCCACGCAGCGGCGGCGCAGGTGAAAAATTTCGGCAGGGGCAATGATTTAATCAGCAGGCTCAAAGCGGACATGGCGTTTAGAAAGGTAAATTTCGAACGGCTGCTGCGTCCTGAAAACTACATCGGCCGGGCGCCGAAACAGGTGGATGAATTTCTGGCCTCGGTAGTGACGCCAATTCGCAAAAAATATCATTCTGCAATAAACAAAAAAGTCGAACTGGATGTCTGAGGAGATCACGAACATCTTAAATTCATTATTTACTTACGGAATTATCGAGTACCGAAATGACACTTAAGCACTAAGGCGAATAAATCTCTCCTATACAGAGTACATGAAGAATGACACAGATGACATCCTCGATGCATTAATGTCAACAGTCGAGTCTTGGCGTACTAAGACGGCATCCTCCATTAATCCCAACCATCAAACAACTGCTTTTCATGTCGGTGCTTTGACTGAAGAAACGTTCAGGATGCATGCATTAACGGGGGGCTTCCTAATGCAAGATTCCATGAACACACATGTACGAAGTCGTGAGACTATTTTTGCGGCAGAGTGGGCCTTACGTTCACTTCAACTACCCAATCACATCTACTCGGATATCAATCACATTAGGGATTCGTGGAACGACAAAACGGCTAGTAAGTGCATCAAAATCTTAACTGAGTTGTCTAAATACTACCACGTTAGAGACTTGGTGATAAGCACAAAAAGAGGAGGTTACACTGTCGAGAGAGTTAAACAAAATACTTTTGTATTTAATGACGTACCTAATTGGACGGGAAGTATGGATTTAAAATCGAGACTAATCTCAAACAAAATCGAATCAGATAGGTTCAAGGATTACACCTCAAATTTTATCAAAACTCGTTCGCTTAAAGATACGCCCGCATATGATGATTTTCCTAATGCTGTTAAAGGTCATGATTATTCAGGCTCAGATTTTTGGAACTTGTGGGAATATCTTTTCCGACTTTCATTGAATGCTATAGCTCAAGGGTGCAATGTGCACAATTACGGAGCTTTTGCTGCTACTAGTGAAACAAAAGAGCTCTGTATTTTTGTTACTAAAAAAAAGATAAATGACCAACTCATTCAAAATGCCGGTCTGAATAAGTCGGCTGTAAGCATCTTTTTAAAATGGTTGACATTTAATTCTCAAACACCAAGAAAGTTTACTCTTTTTCATTGTCCTTTAGTCGACGTCAACGATAAATTTGTAATGATCATTCCCCATGCTATCTTAATGGCCCATCCGCCCACCATTTTTCTAAGGTTGCTTGCTAACTATGACAAAGCGGCGTTCGATTCTGCTTCGTCCCTTTTAGAAAAGAAAGCCTTAAACCGCCTTAAAATACATTTAGAAGGTCAAGGTCGTGTAATTAAGACAAATGTCAAATTAGACACACTCGAAGGTCAATTAGAGTTAGACTTTGTTGAGTACGATGAATCCGATTCGACACTCTGTATAGGCCAAGCAAAATTGACAATTCGAGCAGATTCAGTCTCAGAGGTAGACCATACAAATGAGGCTTTGAAGAAAGGGCTGATACAACTACAAAAAAATAAATCTGCAGTGCATAAAAACTATGCAACTGTAGAGGCAATACTTGCTAAGCTAGGAGTAAGTACAAAAAAGGATATAAAAATAGAATATTTTCTAATGCCAACTCTTTTCACGGGCAGTGATTTTCTTAAAATCCCCAATTGGGTGAAGGTTTTACCAATGGAGTTTTGCTTACGTTCCCAATGTGAAGGATTTTCTATACGTTCAACGTGGGCTCAGTATAAGAAACTTTGGGATTCATTTGATACAAAAGACATCTCTTCTAAATCCCAGTTCGAATTCGAACTGGCTGGTCTGAAAATATACTATCCTGGCTTTGCTATTTAAGATAAAATGCGGTGATTCGAAAAAGAGGAGACAAAATGACCCGAAAAGAGTTGATTAAACGCATCAAAGAGACGGCGTACATGGAGGGTGACTTTACACTTCGCAGCGGTAAGAAAAGCAAGTACTATCTCGATAAGTATCTGTTCGAGACCTGCCCGGATATACTAAAGGCGCTTGGTGCTGAATTCGCAAAATATGTCACCAACGACGTTACTTTGATTGCCGGGGCCGAGTTAGGAGGAGTTGCTCTTGCCGCGGTGACGGCGATGGAGACCGGCAGAAACTGGATTATCGTCCGCAACAGCAAAAAGGGCTACGGCACGGGCAAGATGATTGAAGGTGTGCTTAAAGATAACGACACCGTGCTTCTGGTAGAAGACATCGCCACAACAGGCGGACAGGTGCTCGAAGCGGCGAAAGTGATTACTGAGGCTGGGGCAAAGGTTAAAGAAATAGTCTGTGTAATCGACCGCAAACAGGGCGCCGCTGAAAACATAACCGCCGCAGGTTATAAATTTGAGAGCATATTCACCAAAAACGACCTCGCAATTAAGGACTAATCCGGTCACAACACGATGTACGTAAAAAAGGGGCAATTATCGATTCTGGCTGTGAACCTGGTCGCACTGGCTGTTTTTGCCGTTTTGTTTTTCCTTCGAAGCAACTACGAGTTCGTTATTTACATCGGCGTTATAGTTTTCTTTCTGATTCTCATCGCGGCTACCAACCACAGGGTCTATTATCCTAACGCACTGCTCTGGGCCCTTACGGCCTGGGCAATTATGCACATGGCCGGCGGAGCGGTTTATATCAACAAAGTCCGTCTGTATGAGATAATCCTTATACCGCTGTCGGAAAATACTCCCATATTCCGCTATGACCAGTTAGTGCACATAGTCGGATTCGCCACGGCTACTGTGACGATGTTCTACGTTCTAAAGCCGCTTCTTCGGGCAGACCTGGAGCGATTCGCGGCGCTGTCCATAATAATTATAGCAGCGGGTCTCGGCATCGGAGCACTCAACGAAATAGTGGAGTTTATTACCGGCGTGATTGTGCCCGAATCAGGAGTAGGCGGATACCTCAATACATCACTGGATTTAGTGTCGGATTTGATTGGGGCAGTACTGGCGATGGTTATAATCCGTATATCGGAAAGGGATTTCTTCTCCAAAAAGGCTGTCGCTGATGGTAAAAGCTGTAAAGGCTGAGGAACATCACATAAACTTGCTCGTTTTGGCGGCTTGACAGACATCGGTAAGTTGGACTATCATCTAAGCTTGCGAATGCTTCTATTATTATCCTGCAAGAGGAATGGATACAATTTCCGGCAAGAAGAACATTGCTATTTTGGGTTCGACCGGCTCGATAGGTAAAAACGCCCTGCGTGTTATCGAAGCTTTAGGTGAGCCTTACAAGGTCACGGCCCTTAGCGCACATCGAAGCTGCGAACTGCTGGCCGAGCAGTCTCTGCGATACCAGCCGGATTGTGTCTGTATATCAGACGACGATTCATACGATTCCCTGGTGAAATTACTCGATGGTTTCAAAGGCGAGATACTTCGCGGGCCGGAAGGTCTGGCACAAATCGCCGAAATGGAACAGGTCGATATCGTCCTGACCTCGATTGTCGGAGCGGCGGGTCTGCCGGCAATTACGGCGGCGGCAAAAAAGGGAAAGCGCCTGGCCATCGCCAATAAAGAGCCGCTTGTGGTAGCCGGACAGATGCTGACTAAACTGGCGAAGGAGAACAACTGTGAGATTCTTCCGATTGACAGCGAGCATTCGGCGATTTTTCAAGCGATGCAGGCCGGTTCAGTCGATGAAGTAAACAGGATAATCCTTACCGCTTCGGGCGGGCCGTTCCGCGATTGGCCGGCTGAGCGAATATACGAGGCGACGGTAGAGCAGGCATTGGCGCATCCTGTCTGGAATATGGGCCCAAAGATTACCATCGACTCGGCAACGATGATGAACAAGGCGCTCGAAGTGATTGAAGCCCACTGGCTGTTCGCATTGCCGGTAGAAAAGATAGATATTCTTGTTCATCCGGAGTCGATTGTACATTCGATGGTCGAATACGTTGACGGCTCGGTCATCGCCCAGATGGGTACGCCTGATATGTGTCTGCCGATTCAGTATGCGCTGACGTATCCGAAGAGGGTCAAAGGTATTACGGAGCGTCTGAAGCTGGATGAGCTGACTAATCTGACATTTGAAAAACCGGATACCGAAAGATTCCGCTCCATTCGTCTTGGCTATGAAGTAGCACGGACGGGCGGGACGGCAGGCGCCGTGTTCAACGCCGCCAATGAAGCAGCAGTTGGACTTTTCCTCGAAGGGAAAATCCGTTTTGGCGCGATAGTGGAATTGATTGAACGCTGTCTTGACAAACACAACGTTAAAACCGATGTATCACTTGACGAGTTGCTGGCTGCGGATGCCTGGGCCAGAAATGAGGTTAGCCAATGCCTGAACCAAAACGTGCATTGAACTATCGCTCCCTGATCTGGGTGCTGGTCATCATACTGTCTGCTTACATAGTGACAAGCAACCTAAGGGTGTTCAGCAACGTGCTGATTATAGTGATCGGGTTTGGCGCAATGATTTTTGTGCACGAACTGGGGCATTTCACCTCTGCCAAGCTGTCTGGGATAAAGGTCGAAGCCTTTTCAATCGGTATGGGGCCGATACTTATTGGACTGAGCCGCACTGAAAAGGGCTACAAAATCAGAATCCTGCCCGGACTTATTAACAAAACCGAAGGCGAAGGAGGCTTTTGTTTTACCTTCGGGAAAAAAACCAAACCAGGCGAGACCGAATACCGCATCAGCCTGATTCCCTTCGGCGGATTCGTCAAGATGCTCGGTCAGGAAGATATTATTCAGGTTGAAAAATCCGACGACCCGCGTAGCTTTGCGAACAAACCCGTCGGGGCCCGCTTTGCGGTAATAGCATCCGGTGTCTTCTTCAATGCCATAAGCGCTGTTGTGCTTTTCATGATTACCTTCACGGTTGGAATCGATTTCCCGCCGGCGATTGTCGGTGGTGTGGTCGATGGCTCCCCGGCGGCCAAGGCCGGTTTGCAGGCCGGTGATGAAATCATCGAGATAGACGGCAGGAGCAAAGACCTTGACTTCCGTGACATCGCGTTTTCGGCCATACTTTCAGACTGGGCTGAAGAGGTGCCGTTCAAAGTCAGGCACCAGGACGGTTCCGTAGAGCAGATTTATATGGCCGCTAAAAAGATGGGCGGCGAACCTGAGAAAAAGTTCGGAATCGAATGGCCTGTTTCCCTCAAAATCGCAGAGGTAACCGACCTGAAGGCACTAATGAAGGCCACAGGCTTACAGCCGGGCGACCGAATCATATCGGTAAACGGAAAGGATGTAGAGCACTATTGGCAGATGGAGGAAATTATAATCGACTCTTATGCTCCTTCTGTTTCGATGCTCGCCGAACGACGTTCCGATCAGCAACAGGCTGAACTTGTCGAAACCGAAATCCCGCTTGTCTGGCCGGTCGAAACCGTTTCAGGCCTTGCCAATATATGCTCAATGGTGCCGCGCCTTCGCGTGCAGGCGGCATCTGTACCAAAGCAAAACCTCGTCGAGCGGACGCTGTTCAAACTCAGAACCCTGCTGGCACAAGTGGGCATAGGACAAAAGCCCGTCGAGTATGAGCTCAAACTCGAGCCAAACGACATCATAATCTCCGCAGGCGACGTTAAATATCCGACCTATTATGAACTGAGAGACGTAACAGACTCTTACGAAAACAAAGACCTTCCAATGACGGTTCTTCGCAGGAACGATTCGGACATGCAGGAAGCCGTCGATATTGTCGTGCGGCCGATGAGAAAGGGTAATCGCGTAATTATAGGTTTTGCTCCCGTGCTCGACGTTGAGCATCCGATTGTGGCCAAAACAATCGCGGCTGACAGCAATATTGGACAATTCACTTTGCCGCCTGGTGCTGCAATCACAACAGTGAATGGAACGCAGGTAGCAGATTTTCTGGCTGTGGCAAAGCTGATAGCACAAAGCCCCGGCGATAAAGTCGTAATCCGATACCTGTCGACAGACGGTAAAGAAGGTTCGGCGGTTCTGGACACGGCCGATAATAAAAAACTTATCAACCTCGAGCCGATGTTTGCCAAGCAGGTTCCTCTGACCCCGATGGAAATAACGCACAAGGCGGACGGGCCCATCGAAGCGGTTTCTATGGGTTTCAATAAAACGGTCCGCATGATAATGATGACATACGCCAGCTTTAAGGTATTACTGTCCGGCCAGGCAGGTACGGACAGCCTGATGGGGCCGGTGGGTATCATTCACCTGAGCTACCAGGTCGCCTCGACACAGCCGCTTATATATTACGTTTACATGATGGGTTTTCTAAGCGTCGCCATCGCGGTATTTAATTTCATGCCGATACTGCCTCTTGACGGCGGCTGGGCGCTGTTCCTGGTGATTGAAAAGATTAAAGGTTCGCCGGTAAGCCCAAAAATTCTCACCGCGGTGGCCGGTTTTGGATGGATTTTAATTGGCGCACTGGTAATTTTTCTTACATTTAATGACATAGCAAGGATGATTTTCGGATAGTTGTTCTAAGGGATTAGAAAGCAAGATGCTGCTGGAGCGATACCGAAAGCAGGCCCACACCGGGACCAGCAAAAAGGTTTACGAGCTAATTGAACGCGAGTACGACCGACTTTGCGGCTGTGAAGGCTATCACACCGGGGCAATCGAAAGTCTCAAACTCACCGACCCTGAAATTTACCGTCTCATACAGGCTGAGTATGAGCGCCTGAATAATACACTTCAGTTGACCGCGGCACAAAATATATGCAGCAGGAGCGTCCTGGCCGCCCTTGGCTGCGTTTTCCAAAACAAGACCGCAGAAGGTTTTATCGGCACCAGATGGCACGGCGGCTGTGAGGTGGTGGATAAACTGGAGTCCCTCGCTGTAAGCCGGGCGAAAGAAGCCTTTGACGCACAATATGCGAATGTTCAGCCGCACTCAGGCAGTACCGCCAATCAAATCGTCTTCAAGGCCATGCTCAAACCCGGTGATACGATTCTGAGTCTCGACGCCGGCCATGGAGGACACCCGTCGCACGGCGGTCGCGATTCGCTTAGTCGGGATATTTACAGGATAGAGTCCTACGGCGTCGAGCCGACGAGTTTTGTCTTCGACTATGACAAAATTCTCGTCAAAGCCAAAGAAGTTCGGCCCAGGCTCATTATGTGCGGGGCAAGTGCTTACCCGCGAGTAATAGACTTCGAGAAATTCCGCCTTATCGCCGACGAAGTAGGAGCATATCTTCTGGCGGATATTTCCCACATTTCAGGGGCGGTGATGGCTGGTGTTCATCCTTCACCGATACATACCGTTCACGTCACAACCACAAGTACGTACAAGGCCGGAGGTCCCCGCGGCGGGCTGATATTGGCCGGCAAAGATTATCAGATTCCGATTGAAACCGCATCCGGCAAAGTCCCGCTTTCCAAAGCGTTGAACACGGCAACCTTTCCGGGTCTGCAGGGGACACCATATTTTAACAACATAGCAGCAAAGGCTGTATTCTTTAAAGAAGCCCTGTCGGAGACTTATCGGCAAAGGCAGTTAAAAATTGTCGAAAACGCCAAAGCACTGGCACATAATTTAATCAATAACGGATTTGATGTGCTCAGCGGCGGTACGGATAACCATATGATTATAGTTGATATCAGCCGTTCCAGGACAGGCTTGAATGGTGTTATTGCCCAAAAAATGCTCGAGGAATGCTGTATAGTGGTCGATTCTTGTCGTCTGCCGTATCAGCAGCCTGGCACTCCTGCCGCAGGTGTGCGCCTTGGTACGCCGATTGTCACTCGCCGCGGAATGGGACCCGAGCAGATGACTGCTGCTGTCGAATTGATTGCCGATGTGCTCGGCCGGTCGCAGATAATCGAACCCGCCGGATACAAACCGGATGAAACCTTCATTCACAACACGCGTCAACAGGTAAAACAACTCTGCAACAAATACACCGGAAGCTGACTGCTAGGACCGCCTTAATCGGGGAACCTGCCGACAGTTAAGTGTCCCCATACCCTCCGAACAAAGAGAAAATTGACTAATCGGCTTTATGTGGTATCTTTACTGGCTATGCTGCAAAGATTTAAACGTGAAATTAAAGAAGCTAAAACCTTTCTGCAATTCAGCTTTCTAAAGGCCTTTGGAAACGGCCTGGCTATGATTCTGCCGCTGGTGGTAGCCAAGCTCTTTTCTCAGGAACTGTTCGCCAGTTATTGTCTTGCAAACATGGTGGTTTTCTTTTTTGCCGTTCTTATCATGGCTTCTCTGCGCGCCCCACTCGTGGTGTTCGCCAGCCAGGAAAGGATACAGACCGACAAAATAAACAAGACTTTTACAGCTCAAAGCCTGCTGCTGCTGATTTCACTGTCGCTGGGATGTGTTTCGGCTATAGTGTTTGCCCGGCCTATCGCGACCTTCGCAAAGATATCCGTGAAGGATATACCATTTCTTTTGCTTGGATTCGTAGGAATGATTTTGAAAATGTTCGTCTGCAACCTTTATATGGGTCTTAACAAACGTCTTTTGAGTGCGATATCAGAACTCGTATTCGGTATTTCGTGCTTAGTTCTGATTCTTGTGTTCTACTTTACAGAAACCATAAGCTTGCGCAGTGTTTTCACCATTTATCCAATCTCTGCGGCTGTTCTGATAATCATGTTCATCATGACGACCGATTTTTCGCTGCTGATGCCCTGGCGGCTGGATAAAAAGCACCTTATGGAAGTTGTGGATTTCGCCAAATGGCAGCTGTTGGGCGCCACCGTCGCGTATTTCATTAACTGGGGCGCAAATCTCGTTATGAGATACTATGATATGATGAACGACATCAGCGTGTTCAATCTCGGCTTTTCATTCTTCAAGGGATTGACAATGCTCATGGCCGTTATCAGTTCTTATTTTCTGCCGTTTATCAGTTCCAATATTAACGAACCGGAAAAAATCAATAACTATCTCTATCGAAAGAGGCCGAGAGTTATTGCAACTGGACTTGCGGGCATTGCGGTGTTCTTCTTTGCGGCACCGGCCTTTTTGGACCTGCTCTATCCCGGCAAATATATAGGAAGCGGCCTGACGATACGGGTGCTGCTTGTCGCAGCAGCATTTGCGCTGTATGGAATATTTTACCTCCCCCTGTTCAACGCGCTTAAGATGTATCGCCATATCCAGATTATCAGCGTTTCCCATGTCGTACTAACAACCATTCTGAATCTCATATTAATACCGCATTACGGATATAAAGGCGCAGCAGTTGCAACTGTTTTAGGATACGTTTTAAGGATATCGGCCATGGAAGCGTGTTTCAGGCTGGTAGCCAGAAAGAAACTGGGTATTTAGTAAATGTCTATAAGTGTAATAATTCCGGCGTATAATGCAGGTTCAACCATTACCCGCGCGATAAACAGCGTTCTCAATCAGACGGTCCCTCCAGAAGAGATTTTTGTGGTAGATGATGGTTCAACTGATAACATGGCTGAAGCTGTAAAGAAGTTTGGGGGTCGTGTTACTTATATGAGAACGGAACATCTGGGTCCAGGGGCGGCCCGGAACAAGGCTCTTCTAAAATTGAAAGGGGATTGGGTCGCCTTATTAGACTCTGACGACGAATGGATGCCTCACAAATTAGAAATGCAAATGAAGTTGTTTGAATCCAATCCCGAATTGTATTGGAGCGGCGCGAACTCATACCTTGCCGCCGGAGCTCAACGCACGCTGAAATGCAGCCGGACAAGGGCAAAAAAAATGTTGGCAAGCAGAGACTTTTTCGACAACTTTCTCCGGGCATTTTCTAAAAACTATTTTCTCGTACATCCAAGCACAATAGTCATAAAACGCAGGGTTTTCGACGAAGTCGGGTTTTTCAATGAGGAACTATTACGCAATGAAGATTCCGACATGTGGTGTCGGATTGCGTTTATACATCCAATGTTTGGTTTCATTCCAGAACCTTTGGCAATAGCACATCTTGATGCCCAGGACCCGCTTTTAGTAAAAATCAGAATTGATAACAAAGGCGGACTTTATTACCATAAGATGATAAAGGACCTTTTCCCAATAGCTGAAAAGCACGATTGTTTGCCGGAGTACACAGCCTTTGCCCGCTTTTTTTTAAGGATAACGCTGATTGAGGCCATTTTTTATGGACTTAAGGAAGAAGCAAGAAACACAGTAAACCAGTATAAAAATCTATTTCCCTGGTACTGGCGAACAGTAACTTACCTGCTGACGGTTTTTCCCAGGCTGACCGTCAAACTGTTACGGGCATCAGCTGACTTTGTATATATTGCCAGAAGAAAGCGTTTGGTTAACCGACGATGGCTTTATCCGAATAGAGAATAACCGCCGCTGTTGTTCTCAGGCGGACAGTTGTGCTATATATAACCGAGGTCCTTGAGTCTCTGTTGCAGTTTCTCTTTGTCCTGCTCAGAATACAGGTCCTTATTTTGAGCACCCTGGTCGCCGGATGAAGCCCGGGTAGATTTATATTGGGGCTTGCGCCGCTGGAGTTCCTGGGTAAAAATTTCGCTGACAACACGTCCATCCATATCCTCGTCAACAGGCAAAGTGAAAAAATGAAGGATGGTAGAAGCAACATCGAATATTTCACATTCGAGATTGTCCAATTGCCTAATGCCCGGCCCTGAGGCTATAAATATTCCGTTCGGGTCGTGATAGCCTATCTGAAAGTCGTCCCCGGATTTAACTTCACGGAACAGGCCGCCTGTCGCCTTATAGTAATTTATCAGGGAGTAGCCTCCGGTAGGCACAAGTATTAAATCCGGCATTAGATTCATAAACTGACCACAGTACAATTCTTCCTTATGATAAATTTTTTCTATGACCCGTGTTCCGGTGTTCGGGTCTGTAATTTTTTCCAGCTCAGCGATAAGCTGTTGGGCTGTTCGCTGACGCATTGCCTCATCCTGTTCGAGCAGATATATAAGGCCGGTACTGCCGAACCCCATAGATAGCGCCTTCGAACGTGTCCATGAAACAGGCGCATCGGTTGTCAGGACTTTTGCCGATTGCATTATAGTTTTTCTGGCTAATTTCTTGCGCAGGTTAAAAATATCCAGCCAGGCTATCAGGTCCTTTGCAAATGTTAACCACCAGTATCTGGCGTCAAACCTTCTGTATCCGTTCTGCTGAAGCCATTTAGCAAGGTTAAATCTTTTTTTGTTGAGCTGAAAGCCGTGGTCGGAAACAACGAATATTGTCGGTTCGGTCCCGGTGGCTTTGGTAAACGCAGATACGATTTTTTCGATGTTCCGGTCGAGAGCGTTGTAAAATCGGGTTAGTATATAAGACTTTTTTTCCCGGTCAAACTGAGGTTGCCCTTCTTCGAGGTATCCCCAGTATCTGTGTTGAATTGCGTCAGAGGCCTGGAAATGAACCATCAATAAATCCGGACAATCATGTTTAATCAGGAACTCTGCCGCTGAACTTCTGGACTCAAGGCTTTGTACCATTTGTTCAACAAAAACGTTGAGGCCGCCCAACTTCATGTTCTTCATCCTGCTGCGATTGAAAATGTCATAGTCAGGCAGTGCGTCCAGGAGTTTTTTCTTAAGGTCCCTGGGATATGTGAAGTCTGATTCTATCGATGGGGTGAGAAAACCGGTAACCACCCAGCCGTTGACCGGTTGTGGAGGATATGTCATAGGAACATTCAGCACTCCGACCTTACCGCCGTTCTCGCTGACGATTTGCCAGAGGGTCCTTTTGAAGTTAGCTGCATTTGAAATCAGCTCCTTTCGATTTTCGATATCCCATGCGCAAAAGCTGAAGACGCTGGTTTTACCCGCGTTGCGACCCGTCTGGAAAGCAGTCCAGGCTGCGGGCGTAACAGGCGGTATGGTAGATTTGAGAATACCGGAACTCCCCTTTTGGCGTAAAGCCTTTAGAAAAGGCATATGTCCCTGTTCGATGGCAGGGGCAAGGATTTTCCATGTTCCGCCGTCGATACCGATTATAAGCACTTTGTCTTTCATTTTCTTAGAGACTCCTCAAATATATCCGGCACATGAATAGTTCAATATCCAAGCGATTTCAATCTGTCTGCAAGCTCTGCTTCAACTTGTTTCTGCTGCTCAGGGTTCGTGGATATTTCTTTTTTTTGTTCAGCTTTGGTCTGTTCGGCCCGAACTGTCTTATTGCCTTTGTTAATTACAAGCCAGGGGATTTCACGAAGCAATCTGCATGAGGACCGTGCCCAGTGACAAAAACGGTAATTTTCTCCGAGCATTTCGCCGTGGTCCGAGGTAACAATAATTTTACCGGAAAGAGATTCAACGAGCCTGGCGACCTGCGTAAGCACTATTTCTAAATTTTCTTTATAAGCTTTTTGCAGGCCTTTTCTGCCGTATTTTCTTCGAACAGCGTCCATAGGAGTTGCGGGCGGCATTTTGAAAAATTCACGCAATTTCCACTGAACGAAATTTCCCTTCATACCAAGGTGAAACGATATGTCGGAACACAATTTTACAAGGGAATTCCGCAGACGACAGGAATTTTTGGAATCATCCACGCCAATCAAAGACCAAGTGCCTGTTCCATCGGGAGGCTTGTAGCCGGGAGCAGAAATGCCGGCTCCCAGATAAGGTTCATGAGGCTGCATATAGTGAACGATGGCTTTCTTGTCAGGATTTTTATCTGTGATATCAATAGCTTCGTCCGTGACGATATCCGGCAGAACGGTGCCCAATTTCTTATCCCAGTACTTAAGCCAAAGGTCATATACGGCATAAAAATGCTTTTTCCCATCGAAACCCATTACCGGACGAATAGAATTTATAAACGGATTTGCAGATACATAAACCACATCGGGATAAGATTCAGGAAAAGATTTGCTTCTCCATTCGGGAGTCCGAGTGTCCAGGGAGATTTTTTTTCCAAGGTTACCATTTAAATATTTGTTCCAGACTTCTGCAAAATAATCATATCTGCATGCGTCCAGCAATATCAGGTAATCCCAATCCTCCTGCATTATTAAAACGGCTTCGTCTTTCATACAGTATTTGCCTTGCCTGGATTCAAAGTCCATAATAATTACACAAATGAGCCTTTACGCATACCGGCCAAAAGATTTGACAGAATCCTGCTGTCACTGGCGTCAGACTAAGTCACAGCTATCCAACTGTCGGAATTGCAAAAAGATGAACCCTGTGTTTGATCGGCTCATTATCATATCTTTTGGGTTCTGATTCAGGTGTCCACTGTATCCAAATTTCATAGTCTTCGGTTCTGATTAAGTCTAATATTTCCTGCACAGAAGTATTGTACTTTGCAAGAAGCTCTGTGTGTACCTCTATCTCTATTTTCGGCTTTGAAGCAATTATTTCCTGTGCGCCCCTGAGGACTTCTGTTTCATAGCCCTCGACATCTATTTTTAGAAAATCAGGATTTTCACCTTTAAAGCTGTCTAAACAGACCATTTTGACCGTCTCGCCGCTTGGGGTTCTAAGCACGTTCGAATTCATACTTGATGAAATACATACCTGCCCTTCGGCGCTTCCAACAGCAAAATTATATGCAGTTATATTAGACAGCCCGTTCAATTCTATGTTCTTCATAAGAATGTCGCAGTTGTGTTTGGATGCCTCGAACGCAATTACTTTTCCTTCCGGCCCAACTCCTTCGGCAAGCAATATCGTAGTAAAGCCATGATGCGCCCCGCATTCAAAAACGGTATCTCCAGGCTTAATCATATTATTCCTGATGAAAATCATTTCCTTTGTACTGCCTACCGGACCGGAGTCATACCAATTCTTCCCCAATACATCCCCCACCCAAAAATTAAACTCCACCTCGGCGACGCGTTTCTTAATCAGATACGGCTTGAAGTTTGACACGCGTCTGCGAAATTTATATGCCTGATATCTCTCGACAATTGATTCAGGCAGCATCGCCTTTAGGAGCAGTTGTATCCTTTTTGCCATCTTGTCACGCTCATTTTAACCACCCCCCCCCTCTTAATTTCTCGGGAAACACCTACTGGTCAACCATTGTAATATTAGGTCTACAATATTATTGTCAAACGAACATAATATCTTTTACTGTCGTATTTTGCAACAAGTTTCCTTCTCGATGGTATTAAGAAGCCATTTGGCGGCAAATTGGAAGTAATTGACGGGTTGGTTCTGTATAAGCTTAATCTATTATATTTGCCCAATAATAGCTCAGGTCTTGTAATCATTTCTCTGCCGATAACTTCGAATCGTCTCAAGAATACGTTCAGCACATTTGTCCCATGAGAATTCCGCGGCCCTGGCAAAACCTTTATTGGCCATCTCCTCTCGAAGCTTTTGATTCGTGACAACCTGATAAATCCTGTCAGCCCAGGCCTGTACGTCTAAAGGCTCTACGAGAATGGCAGCATCACCTGCCACTTCCGGAATAGAGGTTATATTTGAAGCAATTACAGGGCATCCGCATTGCATCGCCTCTAATACAGGCAGACCGAAGCCTTCATAGACGGACGGATAAATATAAACGCTCGCCATATTATACAACGCGGGCATATCATCCGCTTCAACATAACCCAGTTTCACGAGCCTTGATTGAAGTCCAAGCTGATTTATCAGGTCATATACTTTTCTGTCTTTCCATGACTTCGAGGCTGTAATAACAAGACTGTGAGGAATCTTGTCTTTTACACGCGCAAAGGCCCAGAGCAACGTCGGTGTGTTTTTTCGCGGTGAGAGCGAACCCACATACAAAATGAACTGTTCAGGCAATTGGTATTTCCGGCTGACATTCTGTAAAAAATCTCTGTCGGTTATCGGCTGGTAAACCTTATTGGCGGCTTCATAGGTAACGGCAATCTTGTCTTCGGCGCAGCCGGTGTAATGAATTATATCTTTCTTTGTATGCTCACTGACAGCGAAAACACCTTTAGCCCGGCGAATTGACTGGGGAATAAGAGACCGCATATAAATCGTATCGAGCAGGGGATATGCCCCCAGTTTCCGGTCGAAATAAGCCATGTCATGCACAACAACAAAATTCGTGGCCCCCGTAAAAAAAGGAATAACATTCTTCGGAAATATCGCAGCCTCAATACCGTTTTTTTTAAGCTGCCTGGGAAGAAGCACGAAGTCCCACCAGAGTCTGTTGCGGCCCTGAATTATAATCTCGGTGCAATCCGGGGCCAGGCCTGAATATTTAAGGCTGTTATAGAATACGACAAGCTCATCCTGACTTTTGTTTCGCGCCAATGCAGGTACTATAGAAGTAATGAACTGCCTGACACCGCCTGAAGGTATGCTCAAACCACGTGCTGAGAATCCTATTCTCACCTGCCCGGCCTCCTGTCAAGAATAGTTTTATAAAGAGTGATATACTTCTGTGCAGAAGTTTCCCAGTTGAAATCCTCAGCTTTTCTCCTCGCAGCAACGGACATTTCTTTATACAGGCCTTTGTTTTCGGCAATATTCCTGATTTCTTTTGCGATTTGTTCGGCCGTTATTTCTTCAACTATGACACCATTGTCACCAATAAGCTCATCGAGCCCTTCACATTGTGTGGTGACTATCGGCAATCCCGAAGCCATAGCCTCGAGCATTGCATTGCTCATACCCTCATGCCGGCTGCTCATAACAAAAATATCATTATCGCGGTATAACTGCGGCATTTCTTCAGGCAGGACCCTGCCCAAGAATTTAACAGCATCGGAAATATCCAATCGCCCAGACAAAACCTTCAGTGCATTCATCAAATTGCCCTGTCCGGCGATGTTGAGTACCACATCAAGTCCCATTGACTTCAGCACAGCGGTTACCTCAATAAGCAAGTCCACACGTTTTCTGCTTATCAGGCGTGACACAGTCAACAGATTAATCCGCCCGCCGATGGTCTTATCCGCAGCAGGACAGAATTGTTTCGTATCAATGCCGTTGGGTATGACCGATATTTCGAGTGCCGGCATAAAATCCAGGGCCAGTTTCCTCAATCCCTCACTGTTAGCGACAACAGCAAAAGCTGACAGCCATATTTTTCTAAACAGCCCCCTTAGTAGCTTATAATCCAGGCCGAGGCGAACATTATAGCCGGGCACATCCGAACCTCTCAGCGAAATAATGTAAGGCAGCCGCCCACAGGTTTTATAGCATAAATACCCGCTGGGAAATGCAAAGAAAGTATGAACCAGGTCATAATCGTTTTGCTGCAACAGTCTTCGATAAGGTCTTCTTGCCTTGAACAGCCATTCGATAACCTCTATTTTTCGCCAGTAGTGTAGGCCCTTTTTATGCAAACCCACCTTGTAAATATCGATATTCTCCGCGAACTGCTCCTGAAAATATCCCGGTTCCGCTGCTGAGGTCAAAACATCCACTTTTAGACCGGCTGTCTTGGCGTACTCTTTTAATATGCACAGCAAGGCCTTGGCCGCCCCACCGCCTATAGGAGGAAATTCGTAATTCAGCATCAGAATTTTCATATAGATAACAGCAATCCGTCTTCATAAAACAGATAAACTTCATCCGACCACGAGCGCACGCATTTCGAATCCTAAATTTTATGGGCAACCACATACAAATTCGGCTGCAGGAACACGGGGAACCGACTAAAGTTAATGCGCGCCAACATACGGCCTAACAGTCCGAACTTCTCCAATTTTTTCACCGTGAATTCATTTATAGGGTTCATTTTTACAAAACGCGTCTCGAAGCCGTGCCGCTGTAAACGTCGCCTCAACCGGCCGGGCGTGTGTAAAGAAGGATGCGCCCGCTTCCATTTCAAAGACTTTTTAGACAAAGTCTCATAGACCGAATTGAAATATTTGTGTGGTGTCTGGAAAAGGTAATACCCGTCGGGCTTAAGAACACGATATACTTCACTTATATGTTTATCAATTTCCGCGATGTGTTCAAATAAATCGAAACTGAGAACCACATCAAAACATTCATTATTATAAGGCAGGCTTTCAGCAGGCTGCACCTCCAGCCTTGCATTGGGATATTTTTTCTTTCCATACGAAATAGCTTCTTTCGATATGTCCGTGCCGATGATATTAAATCCCCTTCCGGCGAAGTGAGCAACAACAGTTCCGATACCGCACCCGATTTCAAGTATTGCCTGGCCTGGTACAGGTCGCCCTATCTGATTAAGGAAGGCAAGATTTGTCTCTAAGTTACCACGCTGCTCTTTGCCCGATTCGAGCCCTTTTCTCCAGGTCTCATCGTAGGTTTTTTGTTGCCTGATAAGTTCAGCATCCATAGGAGGAATTTGCCGTTGCTCAGTCATTTTTGAGTTCAAACAGAACATGCCCGCCGAACATGGAAACAACCCGGTAATTAGTCATCACAAATCCCCTAAACGGCTCGAGAATCCTGAAACGCTCCGCTTCATTTTCGTCGTACCTTTCGGCCAGGAACCCGGTCCATTCCCGGTCGTACATATCAATAATTTCTTTATTGAGCGGCAAGAACGTTGTTTTCTGAAAGCCTATAAGGCCCTTTGGTACTATCGGCCATAACTCGTAAGGCGGCCTTTCAGTTGGTATGTGCCGCTTTCGAGAATCCACAATGAACTTAGGCATTTCGCGATGGAATTCTCTTAAAAGGTCGTCTGTTTCTTCCTTTAGCTGGGACGGTTTCACCCGCGTCGTACTCGAAGCCTTCGATGCCGAGCTGAAGCGCTGTGCCTCGACATATATACCCGGGTACCAGCCCCAGACATATATTTTGTCGCTCGGATGCGAATGATTGCGGATATAATCCCCGACTATCTCCCAGGGGCCTTTGAGGTCTCTTTGTCGGCGCATCAAGATTTCCCGATACTTCTGGAGATAACCCCGACGTTTGCCGCCATAATCAAAACCTGTGTGCGGGCTTGTTTTTATACCGGCAAATATGTTCCAGCACATTATTATCATCACCAGCAACGCCCCGATTCCGACGAAGGACCATGTCTCTTTTGGACCGCCGGTGAGTTTTCGCCAATACAATGTGACTATATAACCGCTAAGCATTGCGGCAGATGCGTTCAGCGGCAGGTAGTATTGCTCGTATGAACGCGGGCTAATCCACACAAAGGCCATATCCAAAAACCACCAAAGACCAAAAAGAAGCACGAAACGCCCACAATCAGCGGCATCCTGTGAACCGCCTTTGTCGAACCTTGCCCTGAACCAGACCGCAAGACGCGCCACGACAGAACCGGCCGCAAGTGTAATCGGCAGTATTAGAAGTCCGTAATACCGCATGACCCTCGGCCACTGCTCGGAAAACGGCACCAGATTTCGGCTTGTGCCCACATAAGCCCTTGCTACTTCGGCCTGTGCACCACCTGCCGAAGGCAAAAACTTGCTTATCTGACCCCAGACAAACGAGTAAGGCAATCTCATCTGCACGTGGGCTGCGAATATCCATATATACAGAGGAGCGATTGAAATTGCCGCTCCCAATATGAGCAGGCCTATATCAATGAATGTCTGCCTTACGGTTCGATTCTTCAAAAAAGGTTGTGCAATTACAAATAAACCAATTGCACCTGCGGCCGATAGTCCCGTAGGCTTGAACAGCGGCGCCCATATCAGAAATGCACCGCACAAAATCGTCCAGAGCCTCCTGCCCGTCAACTGCCCGAGGGCAAAGCTGCTTATGCCCAAAACCATAAAAGCAATCATGTACTGCTCTTTGACGTTACCGTACTTTGCTATAAGAGGTGCAGAAAGATATACCGATGCCACAATCACAGCTACAGTCGCAGCCAAAGTACAGAACAGCCTTCGCATGGCGATGAACATCAGAACCAGCGCCGCCGCCTGTAACATGCCCTGTAACAGCTTTGCCCCAACCTCGCTGAAACCAAATATCCATACTCCCAGTATATTGACCAGAAGCGTACCCGGCTGCGCGCTGGGCTTTTCATCTACGCCGATTTTTGCCCCGTTAAGTATGTGTGCGGCTGAATAAACATAAGAACCGCTGTCGAAAGGCCCCGGCGAGTTTAACTCAAAATACTTGCCAAGGCAAAAAGGGACTCCTGCCATAATTATCGCAAGTATAATTAAAATTGCTTCGCGGCCGGCCTTGTTTTTAGTGAGTATATGCCGAGGGCCTTTTCCGGGGGCATGACTTTTAGCAGACGACTTGCTCATTCAGTTTCCCCGCCGTCTTCGGACGATTCGAGAATCTCTTTTATGACGTAGGTCGGACGGTTCTGTGATTCATGATAAATTCGGACGAGCATCTCAGCCAGAAGTCCCATCAGGACAAACTGTATGCTTGCGATGATAAGAAGCACAGTCAGATAGAACAAGGCGTTGCGATTCATTGAAAAGTTTGAAAAGAGTTTTTGATACACCACTATTAACCCGCATACTACCGACCCGAATACCGTCATCATGCCCAATCCTCCGAAGATATATATGGGCTTTGTTGAGAATGAAACCAGAAACTTGACGGTAATCAAATCCAGTATCACTTTGAAAGTCCGGCCGAGTCCGTACTTGGCACTGCCTGCCGTTCTCGGCCTGTGATTAACAACCATCTCACATATCTTATCGCCGCTCCAACTCGCCAGGGCCGGTATGAATCTGTGCATTTCGCCGTAGAGTTTTGTCTCGGCGATAACGTCTTTACGATACGCTTTGAGGGTACAGCCGAAATCGTGGAGCTTAACACCGGTAATCCTCGCTATCAGCCAGTTAGCTGCTATTGAAGGGTATATGCGAGTTAATGGTTTGTCGTGTCTTTTTTTACGCCAGCCGCTCACTACGTCATAGCCTTCGTTGAGCTTATCTATCATCCGTGGGATATCGGCGGGGTCGTTCTGCAAATCCGCATCTATCGCCACTATTTTACCGCCCCGCGAATATACAAAGCCGGCACTCATCGCCGCCGTCTGACCGAAATTTTTCCGAAGCTGAATAACCCGCACATGCGGGTCGGCTTTCTGTAGCCGTGACAGAACATCGAAACTGCCGTCGGTGCTGCCGTCATCGACAAATATAATCTCGTAGTCGTATACACCGCTCAGGACCTGCGTTATCTGTTCGTACAGCGGCTCTATATTATCCTGCTCATTGAGAAGCGGTACAACGACTGAAACGTCACGGGTCTTTGTGCCCATACAAGTCTCCATAGCAGCTTTGTTTATACATTATACTAATCGGTCGCGGCCCCTGTGTAAAGGGGCTCCCTGAGCGTCTCTTGCAGTTTCAAAATACCCCGGATGGTGCAAATTATCGGCACCTGCCGTCCCCCATGTAGAACATCCGGCGTAGAATGGACGTATAATTTAACTTGCCTTGCAGAGAATTTTTGCATAGAATGAGGGTTTAGACTAATTTGAAACATACAGATTTAATATTGGAGAGATGAATATGAAAATCAGATTTCTGCTCCCTGTATTTATCAGTTTAATTATTCTACTTATTCCTGAAGCCGGTTGCCAGGAAAAAACCGGCGATACCCATCCCCAAACGGAGGAATATACACAGCCGGTAAATGAACTACAGAATGAACAAGCTGAGCCCGAAACCACTATCGAAGAGCCTTTGCCTAAGATCGTCGTGGAAAATGACGTCTACGATTGTGGAGATATCAATCCCAACTCCACACAAAAAGGCCAATTCCATTTCTCAAATCAGGGCCAGGGTGTGCTTGAAATAGAAAAGATTCAGAGCACATGCGGTTGTACTGTACCCGAGCTGAAAAAGAAAACTTACCTTCCCGGCGAAAGCGGCACGATTAACGTGACATACCGTCCGGGCCAAAGAAGCGGCCAAGTGAGCAAACATCTGTATATTTTAAGCAATGACAAGCAAAATTCCAGAGCTCCGTTGACCATTAAGGCTAACGTGGTTCGGAAAATAAATTACACACCAAAACGGTTCAAATTAAGACTTGATGAAGAAAACACCGGCGTGGGAAACATTACAATTAAAAGTCTGGATGGCAAGGCTTTTGCTATTTCGCGGATTCGGATAAAACCCGAGTGCATGAAGATAGACTACGACCCGGTTGTGGAAGCTGAAGAATTTGTCCTGAAGCCTCAGGTCGATATGGAAAAAGTTAAAGACACCAAAAGCGGTACGATAAACATCAAAATAACACACCCGTCCCAAGATGCTATTTCTATTCCTTTTAACTTACTGCCGCCTTTCAAGTCTGACCCCGCCACGCTCATCGCCTTAAAGGCTACACCTGACAAACCGATTCGAAAAACCCTCTATATCCTGAGCAATTATGCTGAGGAATTTGAAATAGTGTCGGTAACCCCCAGCAATGACGCTATCAAAATCATTAACCAGGAATATTTGGGAGACAAATACGAAATCACCCTCGATATCGTCCCTCCCAGCGATATTGGCCAAAAGAGGTATTTCAACAGCAAGCTAACTGTTGATATCGCCGGCAGCGAAGAACTGGTTATAAACTGCGTCGGCTCAATTCCAGATAAAACTACCGAAAAAACGTCAAACTGAGTCGCGATTTTGGGCGATAGACATTGGAAAAGCCGTTAAACGTCCGGCAGGGCAGGTGGTTCGATTCTCTAAGACTACTCAGGTGTATAAAACCTGCAAATTACCGGAACTTCGGCTGAGTCAATGTGTCAAAAACTGTTGACCGGGGCTTAAGATTATATGACTAAGGCACTGAGAATAACAAGTATCATAGTCGCAGTAGCGGCGGTTCTGCTGGTTGCGCTGCCGATGGTGTTTTCGTCCGGTATGGACGAGCAGGCGTCGAGCCTGATCGATTCACCAGGAGTACTGGAGAGCTTGAGCAAGGCCGCCGTAGCTGCTGATACCGGTGCCGATGCGCCCCTGGTTCAACAAGCCCAAAAGTATGCTGCATACCTTAACCCTCCGCCGCCGCCAAAACGAGCCAAGCCGGCCCCGAAATCCAATAACCGTACTCCAACCAGGCCCAAATCTCCAGTCTCCACGAAATTTGAACTGATGGGTACGAGTTATTATCCGGATCGCCCTAAGCTGTCTCTGGCGCTAATCGACGAACCAGGTATAGGGCTGCGATGGATAAGACAGTCAAGCAAAATCGGTCATCTTGTCGTCGAGGAAGTGAAGGACGGCAAGGTTGTAATCCGCGACGGAACAAGTACTTATGAGCTCGAACCTAAAAGGACGCCCAAAAGAAGTTTGGTTAAAGGCGAGTCTTCATACAGTGCCGAAGCACCTTCATCAGGCCTGCTCCATACAGAATCCCCGGAAATTCGGACTGACGTTTCACCACCCCGAGAAACCGTAAGCTCACCACGGTCGCGACCTCCGTCAACTCGAATCAACACTCGCAACAACATAGGCCGCACGGACGGTACGACACCTCGGTCAAACACTGCTGATGCACCAGAACTCAGCGATGTCCAGATATCACTCTTTGACCAGTTTGCCAGGGAAACCGATGATATAAACGACCCTAACGAATGGATGGAAAAGGCCGACGAGCTTATGGAACGCTTAGCTGAAGACTCGCAAGTCACAGATGAAGAGGCTGAATTGCTCGATGAACTTGGTGAAGAGCTCCAAGACGCTAATGAGGAGGAGGCTTCAGCGGACTAATTTGCACCAAGGCAACTCGCCAACCAAAATAAAATATTCCCCCCAAGTAACAACGGCTTCCGCCGGTATAAATCGCCTTAGTATGAAAATTTGCCTCACGTCCGAAAAAGACGGAACATTTACACCTGCCGAGTGTCTATTAACAAGGGCTGATAGGCCTATCCGACCCAGGAGAAATGACTTAGCTGCGGCAGTCGTAAGGGCTTAGAAAAAAAGAGCTTATACGCTAAGATTAGACCATTCTCAAGCCGATAGAGAACAGGGCTGGGGCCCGCAAATCCCGACCTGTCGGGATTTAGTGAACCCAATCCCTTTATTACAGAGAGTTTTCCCGACCAGTCGGGATTTGGAGTGTAATATGACGAATGAATGCTCATCTCCATCGCGGGAACCGAGCAGTTTACTCAAGGCGGCGATATTATCAGCAATTATGCTGGCGTCATTGGCGTCGGCACAGGACAACGCTGCCCCTGAACGCTTTATGTCGCGCACGGTCAGAAACATTACACCCGAGCAAGCCATCGCCTACATTAACCAGACAAAACTTGGAACCGCTTCGAGAATACCCAATACACAGACAATTCTAATAACGGCAACGCCTGGCAATCTGGAAAAGGCCAGAACCCTGCTCGAGTTAGTTGACAGCAAAGAACAATACTCGGTTGTTCTGCTTGCTGATAATCCTAACCTTATCTCTTCGGTTCGGCAAAATAACCTTGCCGATTCATTAACTGATTTTTCATTAGGTAGTTTCGTTGCTCTGCCTATGGAGAACGAAAAACCGCGAGTACTTATAGACCTGCTCGATGATTCCGTGATTGTGGCTGCACCCGACAACCACCTTGAACAAGTGCTGTCCGAATTAGAGCAAATTTCCAGACCGGAAACCGACGCAGAAAAAACCGAACTGAATCATCCGGCTGGGACAGAGGCGCTTCCGGCCGATTCATCTCCTGTCCGTGAAGTTAACAAGCCTGAAGATGACCAGTTTTTTAACCGGATACTCGATTCCCTGGCTGAGGCCGAAAAAGTCGAAGCTGAGCTAAAGGCCACACAACCAGAAAGTGTAACCGCAATTACTGAACGTGAATCCGAAGTCGCGACTGTCCGGCAAGACTATGCTGTTGGAACTGCTCAGGAACCTCAACCGGAGCCCGGCCTTACCGAAATAATAGAACTGATGCCGAAGGACACCGGCCCGACAATCAAAAAATTATCCTATGAACCAGCCCCTACGGAACTGGCGGAGGAGCAGCTCGAACTGGATTTACCCGAAACAATCAACGTCGTTGAGCTTATTGACCTAGTTGGCAAGTACCTTAACCTGAATCTGCTTTACGACCCCAAAGAGGTCACCGGTCAGGTAACACTTCGCGTTCAGGAAAAAGTCAAAGTAGGCGAGCTCTATCCCCTGCTCGAATCGGTCCTGAAATTTCGCGGTTTTGCCATGACCCGAAAAGACAACCTTGTTACTATTGTGCCAATAGGCAGAGTATTGGATGCAGACCCTTTGCTTTTTGACACCGAGGAAAAAAAGGTTCAATTCGGCAACGTCATTGTTACCCGCGTCTTTGACCTGCAGTATATAGATACCACAAGCGCCGAAAACCTGCTTAAAGAAATGAAACTCGGCGCACACATTAAGAGCGTCCCCAAGGCCGGAAAACTCATTGTAACGGATTATGCATACCGGATGGGCAGGGTCGAGGAACTGCTTTCAATCATCGACCAGCCGGGCGAGGGCAAGCAGTTTCGCTACCGGCAACTTCGCTACACTATGGCCCGGAGCCTGGCCGACCAGGTCGAAACTCTTGCCGAGCAATTGGGCACGATAACAATTACCGTAGCCGCCCCAACAGAACCAACACCGGGAGTACCAACCCGCAGTCGCAGAGTGCGAACCAGACCAAGACCTCAACCGACGCCCAGTGCCGAATCCGCAGAGCCCGAGGTTTATCTCGATGCGGACGAACGAACCAACCGTATCCTAATGATAGGCATGCCAGAGCAGCTCGACATCGTCGAGACGCTTATCGATTCACTTGATGTGGCACAGCAGGACTTAAGGACTTTGCGACTTTACAACATACAGTACGCCGGTGCCGATGAAGTCGTGGAAAAACTGCAGGCCATGGGCATCATAAGCGGCGGCAGAAGAACAACTCCGACAGGGCGAATAACTCCACCCCGCCAGCCCCAGCAAGGCGAGCAGGCACCAGTTGCTGCTGTACTCACCGAAGAAGGCCTGGTCGAAGAGCCGCAGGTAGTGATTATCGAGTCGACTAACTCACTGCTTGTTAACGCCACCGCTGAGCAGCATGCACAAATCGCCACCATTATCGCATACGTGGATGCCGAACCTCAACAGTCCGCCACCAACTATGTCGTCTATCCGCTCGAAAACCAGGACCCTGACGTCCTTGCAGAGGTACTCAAACAACTTATCCGGGAGACTATTGAAGAGGAGGGTCAGGACTCAAAGATAGTCCGAACCACAAGAAGGAAACTGGAAGAAGATATAACAATTATTGCCGAACCCACTACATACTCGCTGGTTGTCTACGCAGGCAAGAAACACCAGCAGTGGATAGCTAATCTTATCGACCAGCTTGACAAACGCAGACCGCAGGTCCTTATCGACGTAACCCTTGTCGAAATCACGAAAAACGACGAATTTAACTATGATTTGAACCTAATACAAAGCTTTCCGGATTTGCTTGTAACCGGCGGCCTGACAGGCAACATTACCGGAGGCGAATCTCCGATCACCAGTAGTGACGTCATCGGATCTTTGTTGGGGTCCGGCCGCGACAGGTTTATCGACGTACAGTCTAACAGCGGTTCCGGCACTGCCTTTTACGCGGACCGACATATCAATGCTCTCTTAGAGCTGATTCAGACCAAAAGCTACGGAAGGATTATGGCAAGACCTAAATTGCTGGTAAACGACAATGAGCAAGGCACCATACAATCAACGGAAACAACATATCGAACAAGGACCGACACCACGTATCTCCAAAGCCAGGATAATGTCACGCCCGTTGAAAAAACCATCTATGAGTCGTATGACGCGGGAATTACACTTTCAATTAAACCGCACATAAGTGAAGGCGAGCTGTTGAAGCTTGAAATAACACTGACCCGAAGTGATTTCCAGGAAACCGTCGCATCTCAGGCCACGACCGACCCCACGCCGCCGGATAGAATCACCAATGACGTCACTACAATCATTACAGTGCCAGATAAGAGCACGATAATACTCGGCGGCCTTGAACGGCTCAATCAGAGCAAAAGCGGCAGCAAGATTCCTTTACTGGGTGATATGCCGATTGTAGGCGGCCTGTTCAGAAGTGTCGCCAATTCCGACGACCAGAGCAGGCTGTACGTCTTTGTAAAAGCACATATAATCAGGCCGGAAGACCGGCGGCTCCCAGGCAGCAGTGATATAGAAATAATTTCTGCCAAGAACCGTGCAACATTCGAGAAGTATGAACGAGAAATGCAGGAATACGAAGACTGGCCCGGCATAAAGCCCCAGCCTATGGACCCGCTTCAAGTGCTGGAAACCGATTAGAAGCTGCTTATCTTTGAGGCTGACCGGTCATTGCAGCCGGACAAACTATGATGCAACAAGTAACCAAAAGCCTTATAATTATTATTGCCAATGAGAGATTTACTGATAAAAACCGCGGAAAGGACCGGGTTAGTCGATGCCGAAAAGCTCGTTGATTTTCTGGATAAAAACACCGAAAGCGGCTCTCGGCTCGATGAAGTCCTGCTGCACTGTCCATACTTTACAGAAGAGTCGGTGTTACGGCTCTTCGCCTCCGCATTAGGACAGGATTTCTTTGAAGAAATTCCCGCCAAAAATGTACCTACCGAGTTTGTCGAAGCTGTTCCGGCAACTTACGCCCAGCACCATTACCTGATTGGAATCAAATCGGACGGCGACGCAGAACTGACCGTTATAATTTCCCATCCGCTCGACACCAATGCCCTTGATAATGTCTCGAAGATGACACACATGCCGGTAAAAGCAGCCCTGGCCACGCGAACCGCTATTACCTCAGCCATCGACATAGCCTATGAGCAGCGTACTACTGTCATCGAAGAAGTTGCCGAGGAGCTGGACTCGCAGAACATCGACCAGCTTGCTGACGAAGTTGCCGCTTCCGACGACTTGCTCGATGTTGTAAACCGTCCGCCGGTAATACGACTTGTCAATGACATCCTCTTTCGAGCACTACAACTAAGGGCAAGTGATATTCATGTACATCCCTACGAGGCCAAGATTCAGATTCGCTACCGTGTCGACGGAATTTTGTATGATACGCTGAGTTTGAACCGCAACGTTTTGTCGCTGATTATCTCGCGAATCAAGGTCATGGCCGGAATGGACATCGCCGAGCGGCGAATGCCGCAGGACGGCCGATGCAGCGTCCGACTCGGCCAGCGCGAAGTTGACCTGCGTGTCAGTACTGTTCCTACCAGTTACGGTGAAAGAGCCGTTTTGCGAATACTCGACAAGAGTACCGCATTATACGGTCTCAATGAGCTGGGACTGTGGAAGGAAGACCTTGAGAGATTTGACTCGCTGCTTACAAGGACACACGGCGTTATTTTCGTAACGGGTCCGACAGGAAGTGGTAAAAGTACTACCCTTTACGCCTGCCTGCAGCGGATAAACTCTGCCGAAAAGAACATTATGACCATTGAGGACCCCATTGAGTATCAGCTCGGAGGCATCAGCCAGATGCAGGTCGCGGCAAAAAAGGGTATGAACTTCGCCAATACTCTAAGACACGTCCTTCGTCAGGACCCGGATGTTATAATGGTGGGTGAGGTCAGGGATGTGGAGACGGCGAGGATGGCAATTCAATCTTCATTGACCGGCCATCTTGTCTTCAGCACACTGCACACAAACGACTCAGCCGGCGCTATAACAAGATTACTCGATTTCGGAGTCGAGCCCTACTTAGTCAGCTCATCCGTTATTGCCGTTATGGCCCAGCGGCTCGTGCGCAGAATATGCAGTGACTGCCGACAGGAATATCAGCCGAGTGACCATGAGCTTCGCGAGTTAGGCCTTCTTAACATTGACGGCCCCGCCATAGAACATAAATTTTATGCGGGCGCCGGCTGTGACAAGTGTTTCCAGACCGGTTATAGAGGCAGAACGGGTGTGTATGAACTGATGCTGATAAACGAAGAAATCCAGGGCTTGATATACAAAACTGAAACCGCAGGGGCCATTAAACGAGCTGCCCTGAACACCGGGTTGCAAACTTTACGCATGGATGGGTCTCGTAAGGTACTGGCCGGTATTACCACAATCGCCGAGGTACTGCGCGTTACTCAGACGGATATAATGTAAAATTGAAAAACAAAAATTCCTCTTATGCCAAGATACCATTACATTGCTGTTGCTGCCGGAGGTAAAAAGGCCAAAGGCACAATCACCGCCGAGAACGCTTACGCTGCCCGCAAGCAGCTGCGCGTAAGGGACATTCACCCTACCAACGTCACCGAGATAAAGGGGCGCGAACAGGGCGGCCAATTGTTTTTCTTTGTGCGAAAAAGCGGCAAAAGTCAGCTCATCGACTTTACCAAGCAAATGGCGACACTGCTCAATTCCGGAATCAAACTCACAGAAGCCTTGTCGGTCCTTATCCTGCAAACCTCGGACACACGATTTAAGAACACGCTAACCGACATACGAGACAGGGTAGTTACCGGTGAATCCCTGACCGACGCCTTGAAGGATTACAGCGACTACTTCGACGTTATTTACGTCAGTATGGTTCGAGTTGGTGAGGTAACCGGCTCGCTGGGCGCTAATTTTGCCGCCATTGCGGGATTTATGGAGAAACGTCAGAAGGTCGAGTCCAAAATAATAACCGCGATGATATATCCGGCCATTCTCATCACATTCGCTCTTGGTGTAGTTATTTTCCTTACCACAGCGGTCATACCCACAATCGGCAAACAGATTCAGAACTCCGGCCAGGAGCTGCCGTGGATTACACAGGCCCTGATGGACGTCAGTTATGTCCTTACGAGCTGGTGGGTCCTCATCCTGATAGGCAGTATAGTCCTGATAGTATGGAGTACTAAGCGATTCGTAGCCACGGAAAAAGGCGCCTATCTTCGCGACAGGTTCCTGCTTGCCCTGCCGTCCTTCGGCCCGCTGATTAAACAGCGTGTTGTCAGCCGATTCGCTTCGACGCTGTCCACCCTCCTCGGCTCAGGCCTGCCTATGGCTGAAGCCCTGCGTGTTGTTTCCGAGGTAACCGGTAATATACTGATGCGGGACGCTATCAAGCAGTCCCGCGACCGAATACTCGCAGGCGCTGATATCGCTACTCCACTTCGCGACAGCGGTGTAATCGACCCGGCTATCGCGCACATGGTCAGCGTCGGCGAAAAGAGCGGCGAGCTTGAGACCATGCTCAGGAATATCAGTGAAAACCTTGAAGCCCATACGGACGTAGTAATCGAAAGGCTCAGTGCTGCGATTGAACCGGTTATTATCATCTGCGTGGCGGCAATTGTCGGTGTAATCGCACTGGCTATGGTGCTGCCGATACTTAAATTGTCAGGTCAGTTCTGAGAAAGGAGAATATATTATGAAAAACAAAGAGCTTATTGGGAAAAAAACCAGGCGTGGCTTCACCCTGATTGAAGTTATGGCGGTACTCATAATACTCGGATTGCTCGGTACCGTAGTTGCAGTGAACGTTACTGGATACATTAAACAGGGAAGAATCAAGGCCACCAAGTTAAACCTCAAAAAGCTCCACCAGGCCGTACAGTCTTTTGAAATGCAGACAAATCGCTACCCAAGCGAAGATGTCGGACTCGAAGAGCTGATAGAGCAGCCCAGTGACGTTGATAACTGGCCGGAAGGCGGTTTCCTTGAGACAACCGAAATACCCTTAGACGCCTGGGGATATGATTTCATCTACGAAAGATACCCCGAAAGCGGAAAGTCCTTCGTTATCATAAGCTATGGCGCCGACGGCGAAGAAGGTGGTGAAGGCGATGATGCTGATTTGTACAGCACCGATGCATTCTGACAGAAAACAGAAAACAGAAAACGGCTTTACTTTAATAGAAGCAATGGTGGCAATGGCAATCGTGGCTTTGCTAACGACTATTACCGTTTTCAACCTCACCGAGCCGATTCGAAGAAGCACCTTCAGGGCACAGGCTGACAGTTTCGTTTCCACGATGCAGCAGGCCGCCAGGGCCGCACATGAAACCGGCCGAAGGTACGAAGTAATAATCGACATCGTCGAGCAGCAGTACATCCTTCGCAAAATCAGCTCGGACAACCTTACCGAAGTACTCGAAGAGGAGATAATTGCCTTCGAGGATTTCGGCGAAAATTGTATGGTCAGTTATGTCGAATTCGACGACCCGGACGAAGAAATCGCCGCGATTGATGCCGACACCGAGACGCTCATAGCCAAATTCAGGGCCGGGCCCGCCGGATGGCAGTACGGTGGTAAAATTGTGCTGCTCGACAGGACCGGCAGATACTACACTGTCATAGTAAGCACTTTAAGCAAAATCGTTTCACTTAAAGAAGGTGATGTGGGAATACTGAAATCGAAAAGACCGGATGAGTTACCATTCTAAAAATATCTTATTGATAAAGCGACGGCGTAAAGCCTTTACCCTTGTGGAAGTCATCGCCGCCACCACTATAATCGGCATTATAGCTTCAAGTATTCTGGTGGTTTTCATTCGCTGTACGTCCGCGGTCCGCGACTCGACTCGACGGATACAGGCCCTCGAGGTTGCCCGCGAAAATATGGAGACCCTGCTCGGCGCAGAAACCGTTTCAGAACAGGTTGTATACGGCCATAGTGACAAGTATCCTTCTATACAATGGATGAACAAGGTAGAAACCTTTTACGAGCCAGTCAGGGACAAAATGTGGCTTCGGGCCGTATGCTCAGCCCAGTACGAAGACTCCGGCGGCGAACTTAGGGATGTCGAATTCACACACTGGCTGACAGAACTGAACGAAAAGCAGGTACAACAAATCCTCAATGCCCGCCAGATGCTGAAAGAATTGGCTGAGCAGTTAGGCTTGAGCAGTCCCGATGAGTTGTCGCCCGCTCAGCGTCGCCCGGACCGTCAAGACGAACCTCCTGCTGTGGAAATGCCTGAAAATTTATCCGAAATGACGCCGGAGGAACTCAAAAAGTGGCTTGAGGAACACTTAAAGTAACATGAGTATGAAAATAAGAACAGAAAAAACAGGCAATTGCAAATACGGCTTCTCGTTGATTGAACTACTTGCCGTATTGGTCATCAGCACAATGCTGATTATTGCCTCTATCGGCGTCTATAGCCGAATGCAGCGCACGGTAGGCGAACTGAACAATGCCGTAGAAACACAGCAATTGCCCAATGAAATCCTGCAGCGCATCGCCGAAGATTTGGACACGATTGTCGCCCCGCTTTCCGGCAAGGATGCCGATACTAAAATATCTATCAGAAACAAGTTTGACGAGTTTTATCAATCTGCGCAACTGAAGATTACCAGGACATACTACGACAACAAAAACGAAAAGCAGGTCTTCGATGAGATAATCTGGCAAAGCAATTACGATTTTGACGCAAATGGACTTATCCTCTATCGAAGCCACAGCGGCCTGACCGTCGAAGACAAGCTCCTTGGTGAAGAAAAAACCAAAAGCAAAAGGGAGCTTTTCATACCCATCGCCGCCGGCCTGACATACTTTAAAATACAGGTCCCTCAAGGCGACAACCTGCTCGACACCTGGACCTCCGACAGACTGCCAAAGACTGTCAAAATAAGCCTCTCATTTGTCTCCCCTTTCAGAGATATCGACGGAAGGTTGACTGTGCTGGAAAATGAAATGAATATTCGAACCGTTGCAATCGACCGCACAAGGCAAATTAAATTTAAGTTCGTCCCGCCGGATATTAACGAGTTTGGGATATCTGCGCTCGACAGCAATGACCTCGATATTCTTGACTCAAATGACTTTAACGACCTGGACGAACTCGATGATACAAATGACTTAGATGAATCCGATACGTCCGACGACGGTTAGCTGAAATTCTGACCACCGGGTGAAAAGTAATGCCGGCAAAAAAAATAAAACAGAAAACAAGACTTAATGACCGCGGCTTTGTGCTTATTGTCGTCCTGGTCTTGCTGGTGGTTCTTTGTACCCTTGCATATGTCCTTACTCTGAGCGTCTCAGCTTATCGCAAGCGGAGCCAATACATGATAGACTACCAGGCCGCCCGTTACGCCTGTGACTCAGCTGTCAAATATGCGCTGGCCACGCTTCGGGGTATAAATGAGCCTAATCTCATAGCCCGGCCGAACGAACCCGACTTTTCCGACCTGTTCACAATGAACGAGCAGGAATATCAACAGCTCCTGAAAGACTGGGCCGAGTCAATCAGCGCCAAACAGACCCCTAAATACCAAAAGAAAATCAACAAATACCTGCAAGCCATCGGTGACGTTAACAGCCTCTACGATGTTAATGAGCCAAACGGATTCAATCTTCTTGCTGAGGCAGATACTCCGCCGGCTTTCCTTGCACAGTCACCTGCCCCTATTGACCCTAACGACCCGAACAACTTACAGATTCCCGGTCCCTATGGTCCACGCTGGCCGCTTATAACCGAACCGCTAAATCTAATTATCGGTGACGCCGCTGTCACCATCGAAATTCACGACGAAAACGCAAAGTACCCTATCGGATGGATGATGATACAGGACAAAACAATCCGGCCCCAGATTAAGGCCGGCTTTGAAACCTTATGCTCCGAGTGGATGGACGTCAACAGGGTTACAGTTGACGAGTTAATTGATGAACTTGAGGAATTGAACAAGATTAAAGAATACAAGCCGGATATCAAAGACGTCAAAATAACTAAGAAGATAAAGGTCCAGATATCCCGCCGGTCGGCAAGAACAAGACGCAGTCGGCGCGCACGCTATCGTACAAAACAAATCACCATACCCGCCAAAGTGCAAATGACGGATTATTCCAGACTTTATCACAGCTCACTGCTCAACACAGAAGGCCTTGCAAGACCTGTTATCGTCGCAGACGAACGCACTGAGTCGGCCTTGAAGTATATCTCACTATGGCCTATCAGCTCTGTGAATGTCAACTCCGCCCCGCGTAATGTTCTCGAGGCTGCGTTTGCCTTCGGCGGTCTCAGTGCCGCAGTCAATATTGCTGACGACGTAATACAAAGACGGCGACTCAAACCCTTTGAGGACCCCGATGAAATTCGACGCGAATTATTCAGATATGGAGACTCCATCGAAAAGTGCCGACAATATATAGTGACGAAAAGTGACTTTTTTACGATACGCATCACCGTCAATCGCGGCCTGGCCAGAACATCGGCGGTGATTGCCGTCATAAATGAAAAAGGAACAATGAAAAAAATAGCTGTGCTGAGCGGCTAATAGTTACGGAGTATACTAATAGTGAACGGGCAAGGCTGTCTCGGAATATGTTTGGCTCACGACAAAGCTACAGTAGTCTGCCTCGATTCTATGCAGCCTTCGGCAGAGGCGGTCGCCTGTTTTGAGGTTTCTGTCCAAGAGCAAACGCCGGGAACCTTTGCGGAGCTTGCAGACAAAATAGCTCAACTCAGCAGCCAGCGCGATTTGCAGTTCTCGCACGTTGCGGTGGCCATTGACTGCTCGGTTTATATGCAGCACGATGTGCACAGCAGTTTCAGCGACAAAAAGCAAATCGAATCAACCGTACGATTCGATACCGAAGAGACCCTGGCCACAGATATCAGCGATGTTGCCCTTGCTTACAGCGTGGTATCATCCGATGAAAACGGCTCGGCCATGAGAGTGTTCACATCGCAAAAGGCCATACTTGCCGAAATAATTAACGCCCTTTCCGCAAATAACCTCGACCCTGTTACAGTCGAGCCTGATGTTACCTGTCTGTGCCGTTTCATTACCAGACGCTGCCTTGACAGCCAGAAATCGACCGGCGGAATTCTGTTTGCCGCCCTGTCAGACTCTAACGGATATCTTGTCGGACCGCTGAGCCCAGACAGTGTGGCAACAACTATACAACGAACTTTTCTAATTGCTCCCGGCCAAGACAGGAACGATATACTTGTAAGGCAGCTGCCATTGTCAATTGCCGGACTCAGTCCCAAAGTTGCCCTGAACAAACTGCTCGTCCTTGATTCGGCCGGTTTGCTGCAACCCGACCGAATAGGCTCCACTCTCGGCCTGCATGCCGAAGTTGCCGGTTTTACCGTGTCGCAAGACTGTAGCAATCCGGTTGCATTTGCAGCCGCCTGCGGCGCAGCCCTGTCACATTCACACAAAGACACCCGCACCAGCTTTCGCAGCGATTATATGCCGTATCTTGGTAAAAAACGCCGACTTGAACAGACGCTCAAAATTATAAGCATCTCCGCCTGTGTGATACTTGCAGCCGTCGGTCTTAACCTTACTTTCAGGCTGATACAGAAAAATAAGCCCGTAAAACTACTTCGTGAAAAATTCGCTGCTGACTACCTGGCGGCCCTTCCGGAAGAAGAGAAAATGCCGTCAAAATTAACCACAGCCCGAAAGAACCTGAAGGACGCACGGGACCACATCGAACGAATCAGTAAAGGCCAGTTAAGTGCAACCGGCGAACAGAGTATTCCGGCAAGGCTAACCACCGTTCTGGAGGCCTTCAACTCGGTCGCCTCAAAGACAAATCTCAACATAGAAAAAATCTCGATAACCTCAAAGAACATTACAATCACCGGTGACACTTCGAATCGTTCCAGTACCCTGAAATTACTTGCCCAAATTAAGAAGACGCTGAACGTTCAGCAGGAAAATCTTGGCACACAGGGCAAACGTGATACTTTCAGTATAACTGCAGAGCTCAAAACTAAGGAATAAAACAGTTTTAAAATGAAAGATTCATTGCGACAACCGATTGTGTATTACATAACCGCACCGGCACTTCTGGCTCTGTGGCCGCTGTTGTTGTGGCTTTATTACCTGCCGCATACAACCGATACATGGAAAACAGAGCAAAAGATATATACCGAGGCAAGAAAACTCGCCGAAGAAATCCTTACACTGGACCCCGAAAGGCGCACCTACGGCAACGAGAAGAAAAGCACAGGATTCGACTACACTGTCGCCATCAATGCCGCAGCAAAAAAGCTCGGCATTTCTTCTGCAAACTATACCGTCAGCTCAAAACCCATCCAGCGGTCCAAGGGCCAGAAGACCCGCGATTGCCAGGTCACTATAAATGAAATCGATATTACTAATTTTGCCCGGTTTTTGTCTAATCTCCAGTTAACCTGGGCCAACCTGCAATGCCAGAAGGTAATACTGACAAAAAAACAGGCCCTGCCGGACGCATGGAAAGTGGACCTAACCTTAAAATACTACTACTAATACCTCCAGGCTTTTTTTATAGGACCCTTCGCTAAAACTCCGAAATTCAATAAATCTTTCAGTTTTCAAAAAGGCATACTATATATTGTATGCTCCAAAGCGATTAAGACATCTTCACAAATCCCTGTTTTCTGTCCTGAAACCGCGGTTTTGCTCATTCGATTATTCTTAGCCTGATAAGTGATATTGCCCGATGAATTCCTGTAATTGCTTGAAATATAAGCAGTTAACTAAACTTAAAACTTTTCTAAAGTTTTTCCGATTCCACTGTCGATAACAACACTGTAAAGCGGTTAAGTGCCTTGAAAGGGATTGCAAGGCTACACAATATATAGGGGTTTATAGGTCGTTGGGCGATAAAAATGGATTGGTTCGCCGAAGGAATGACAACACAGGTAGTGACAATGCCAAGGTTTGAAAAACAACAAGTTCACAAAAATGATAATGAGCTCGAGTCTTTTGGCCGCGAGTTAATCGGCCGGGATGACCTTTCCTTAGAGCATATTCTCGACAATCTGAACAGTACTCCACTAGGTCAGGTTCTCCAGAGAATTGCTTCGATGCCGGATGTCCGCCGCGAGAAAATACTCGAAGTACGTCACAGTCTCTTAAAAGGTCAATACGAACTTAATGAACGGTTAGACAGGGTTCTCGAAAAAGTCTTAGAGGACCTGAAAACCTAATCTATAAAACTGTAGCTCCTTCACCGGGCTGCATTACTCTGTCCCCCCTATCTTATATTATCTCCGGCACTTCTTCGTCATCCGGTGTATCCAGGTCCTGCGGCTCATAATCCGGCTGTTTCGACTCCTCCACCTCTTGCTGATATGCCTTGGTCACCTTCTCCTGTATCCTCCTTCTGCACTCGGAGTTAATCGGATGAGCAATATCAGCGTGCAGTTTCAGCCTGCCTTTGGCGTCTTTTCTCATTCTTTCTTCGGTCAGCTTCGTGCCGCAGTTGTTACAGTATTTCGCACGCAGATGATTTTTATTGCCGCACTTCTCACAATGGTCCGACATCTTCCTCGAAGGCATTGCAACAAACAGTCCGTTGGTTCCCTCGATGATTTTAATATCCCTCACAACAAACTCATTGTCCATTGTCATCGAGCAAAAGGCTTTTAGCCTATCATCCTTGTTACTGACGAGTTTGACTCTAACTTCGGTGATTTCCATACTCTTTTCCCTCTCTTAATATCCTTACCATCGATTGTTAGTTATAATGACACATTCGCAACCGCACTGCCTTTCGATTAAGTGAAGATATTCATCAACCCGCTCCCTATCGGATGTCCCTATAATGTGATACATCGCCGAACCACTACCGCTCAGACACAAAGGCTCAATACCCAATGATTCCACCTGAGCTTTCAGTTCTGCAAGCTCCCGGTGCAAGCTAAAACACGTTGAATCCAGCATATTTGCGCACATACCCGCCACTAAATCAATCCTGTTTTTCTCCAGAAGTGCATCAATTTCACTCTTAAAATTCGCAAATCGCTGTCGGTCATGCCTGTAATTGGCATAAACCCTTTCAGTTGAGCAACTTACCTTCGGCAGCA
>Ga0315549_1000756_pt1 | contig 37059 bp, 28 predicted proteins | sample SalMarSW160200MG_FD_203101 | JGI IMG/M metagenome (GOLD analysis project Ga0315549, IMG submission 203101) | Salt marsh sediment microbial communities from the Plum Island Ecosystem LTER, Massachusetts, United States - Salt Marsh Sediment SW1601-200 ... | reverse complement strand
ACGGTATGGACAGGACTACTGCAGATTATATTGGGATGCTGGCTACAGTAATGAATGCACTAGGCCTGCAGAATGCACTGGAAAGAATGGGTATAATAACCAGGGTTCAAACTGCCATATCTATGAAAGAGATTGCTGAGCCATTTATAAGAAGAAGGGCAGTCAGGCACCTGGAAAAGAAAAGAGTAGTAATATTTGCCGGTGGGACCGGTAATCCTTATTTTACTACTGATACAGCTGCTGCTTTGAGAGCACTTGAGATAGAAGCTGAGATAATATTTAAAGCTACAAAAGTCGACGGTGTATATGATAAGGATCCTTTAAAGTTCAAGGATGCAAAAAAATTTACCAGGCTGACTTTCCTGGATGTTTTAAAAAAGAACCTGAGGGTTCTTGATTCTACGGCAACGTCTCTGTGTATGGAAAATAATTTACCTATAGTGGTCTTTGATATTACCAAGCCCGGTAATATAAAGGGAGTTATAATTGGTAAAAAAATTGGAACTTTAGTCACAAAGGAGTGAAAGATGAAAGACAAATTAATGGTTGAGACCAAAAAAAGGATGAATCAATCTCTTGAAAGTACTCAACACGAATTTAATACCATTAGGACCGGAAGGGCATCGGCAACTCTACTGGATAATATTTATATTGATTATTACGGCAGCAAAACCTTACTAAAATATATGTCTAACATAAGCATACCTGAACCGAGGGTTATACTTATCTCTCCTTACGACCCGAAGTTCTTAAAAGAAATAGAAACGCAGATAATCAAATCTGACCTGGGAATAAATCCTTCCAATGATGGAAAAGTCATCCGGTTGAATATACCGGCTTTAAATGAGGAAAGAAGAATAGAACTGGTAAAATTGGTCAAAAAGATTGCAGAAGACGGAAGAGTAGCCATTAGAAATATCAGAAGAGAAATAAATGATGAATTTAAAAAACTGGAAAGTGACAGCGTGATAACTGAAGACGATCTTATAAAGTCTCAAAAGGAAGTCCAGGAATTAACCGATGAATTTATAGAGAAAATCAATAGTTCTCTTGATCAGAAAGAAAAAGAGATTATGGAAGTGTAGGTAAGAAGTATTGGGTTTATTTTCTTCTTTTTTTTCTCCAGTAAGAGTTCCAAATATTAAAGAGTTAAAAAAAAACAGCCTACCCGAGCATATAGCAATTATAATGGATGGAAACGGCAGGTGGGCAGCCAGGAAAAAACTGCCGCGATCTGCAGGTCATAATGCGGGAGTAGAGGCTCTGAGAGAGGTTGTAAATACATGCCTGGAACTGGGTGTAAAGTTCTTAACAGTCTATTCATTTTCAAGTGAAAACTGGCAGAGGCCGCAGGATGAAGTCAATTTTCTATTAAACCTGTTTTTGGAATCATTAAAAAATGAACTCGAGGAGCTGCATAAAAGAGGTGTAAGAGTATCATTGATCGGAGAGAGAAAGACAATCCCTCCAAAAGTGCTTGAAGCTTTTAAAAATGCAGAAAAGAAAACCAGTAAGAATAAAAAGCTTTTTTTTAATATTGCTTTTAATTACGGCTCAAGAAAGGAAATAATAAGTGCGGTTAAAAATGTGTGCAGAGCAGCTAAAAAAAATGATATAGACATCGAGAAGCTGGATGAAAAGATTTTTTCGGAATATCTGCTTACACAGGGTTGTCCTGACCCTGATCTATTGATAAGGACCAGCGGCGAGTACAGAGTAAGCAATTTTCTACTGTGGCAGATAGCATATACTGAATTTTATTTTACAAAGACACTATGGCCGGATTTCAAAGAAAAAGAGCTTTTAAAAGCAGTTTATTATTACCAGAAAAGAAACAGGAGATTTGGCAGGTTGTGATTTCTTATGCAAGTACTGATCACTATTTTTCAATATATCCTGGCGATAATAGGATTGTCATTGATTATAATAGTTCATGAGTTCGGGCACTTCTTAGCAGCAAAAGCAAGCGGGATATATGTTGAAGAGTTTTTTATAGGTATTGGACCCAAGATTTTTAAGATCAAATCAAAGAGCGGCACTTCTTACGGCATAAGCGCCATACCGGTAGGAGGATATAATAAATTACTGGGAATGGATAGAAGTGAGGCCGTGCCTGCCGGTATGGAAGAAAAAGCTTTTCATAATAAGTCTTTTTTTAAAAAGTTTTTAGTATGCGTAAGCGGATCAGGATTTAATATAGTCTTTGCCGTAATATTGATAATGATTTTTTTAAGTATGGGCGTAATGGCACCCAGCACCACTATTGAGTATATTCAGCCAGATTCACCTGCAGATTTAAGCGGTTTTGAAGAAGGGGATGATGTTATTGCTTTAAACGGCAGAAAGATTGAAAGCTGGGATGACTTTTCAACTATGACCAAAGAATACCCCGGCGAGGAAGTGACCTATACTATTATCCGTGATGGAGAAGAGATGGAGCTGGAAGCAGAACTGGAAAATTTGGAAGGTCAGGGGTTTCTAGGAATAAGCCCCCTTTATGTTAAGGAAAGACTTGGTTTTTCTGAAATAGTAAAAGAGAGTTTTAAGATATTGTGGGATGTATGTGTCTTTTTTGTAAAAGCAATCGGAATGCTTTTCAGGGGTGAGATTTCATTCAGTGAAGCAAGGCCTGTTTCACCGGTAGGGGTAGTGAGTATATTTCAGCAGTCGGTAAAATTGGGTTTTCAAGATTTTATTTTTTTTGTTGCGCTGGTTTCTATTATGCTGGGTTTTGGAAATCTGCTTCCGATTCTTCCCCTGGACGGAGGAAATATTGTGTTGGTAGCAGTGGAATCCATAAGGAAAAAACCTGTTCCCAAAAAAGTTTTTGAGATATTCAATTCCATAGGTATATTTATCCTGGTATCCATTCTAATAATAGGTTTTGTCTTTGATATAATAACCCCTTTTGATATAACTAATATTTAATGATTTAAAATGGAAATAAAAAGAAGAAAAACAAAAGTAATAAAGGTGGGGCAGCTCAAAATAGGAGGCAGAAGCCCTATCTCTGTTCAATCTATGACCAAAAGCAAGCTCGAGGATTCAGCAGGTATCAGAAATGAAATAAAAAACCTGATATATTGCGGCTGTGAGCTGGTAAGGATAGCAGTACCGGAAAAGAAGTCTGTTATTTATTTAAAGGAACTAATCGATGAAGGGATTTTTTCCATTCCGGTTGTTGGAGATATTCAATTTGATTACCGGCTGGCTCTGGAATGCATGGATGCAGGAGTAGACGGAATAAGGATAAACCCGGGCAATATAGGGGGACTTGATAGGACTGCAGAGGTCATTAAAAAAGCAAAAGAAACAAATACCGCTGTAAGGATCGGGATCAACTCGGGCTCCATAGATAAAAAAATCCTTAAAAAAAATAAAGGAAATATTGTCGATTCAATGGTTGAAAGTGCATTGGAAAATGTTAAACTTTTAGAAAGCCTGAAGTTCAATAATTTTAAGATATCCGCAAAGGCGTCATCAGTCCTTGATACAGTAAATGCATATGAGGCAATATCGGATAAGGTTGACTACCCGCTGCACCTTGGTGTGACCGAAGCAGGACCGCTGATGCGGGGGAGCATAAAGTCAGCAGTGGGTATGGGTATCCTGCTATCAGAAGGAATAGGTGATACTATAAGAGTCTCTCTTACCGACAAGTCTGTTGAAGAAGTAAAGGCTGCTTATATGATCCTTAACAGCCTTAAGCTCAGAAAAAAAGGAGTGGATATCATATCGTGCCCTGCTTGTGGAAGGACGACGATAGACTTAAATAAAATTGTCTACGAAGTAGAAAAACTAACCGCAGGAATAAGAAAGAATCTAAAGCTGGCACTGATGGGCTGTATTGTAAACGGTCCTGGTGAAGCAAAAGATGCGGACTTGGGGATAGCATTCGGCAGGAAGAAGGCAGCAGTTTTTTTAAAGGGTAAAGTACTAAAAAGAGTAGATAAAGATGCTGCTTTAAAAGTATTTGAAAAAGAATTGGAAAAATTAATATAAGCTGTTAAAAGGAGTTTGATTTGAAATTTTCAAGATTTTATATCCCTACATTAAAGGAGGAGCCCAGTGAGGCTGATATACCGAGCCATTCTCTGGCATTGAGAGCAGGGCTGATCAGGAAAGTCGCATCGGGTATCTATTCTATTATGCCCTTGGGTTTTAAAGTCCTAAAAAAGATAGAGGGAATAGTCAGGGAAGAGATGAACGGCGCCGGTGCCGTAGAGTTGTTTTTACCTGTCATGCAGCCCTCGGATCTGTGGAAAAAAACAGGAAGATGGGAAGAATACGGCCCCGATATGTTCAGGTTAAAGGACAGAAACAAGAGGGATTTTTGCCTGGGCCCTACTCATGAAGAGCTTATAACCTATATGGCATATATGGATATAAAATCATATAAGGATTTGCCGGTAAATCTATATCAGATACAGGTCAAATTCAGGGATGAGATAAGGCCACGATACGGGCTGCTCAGGGCCAGGGAGTTTATCATGAAAGACGCCTACAGTTTTTGCAGAAACGATGATGACTCAAAGGCCGTTTATAAGGATATGTATGATGCTTACTGCAGAATAATAGAAAGGATCGGCCTTGAGTATAAAGTGGTTGAAGCCGCCACAGGAGTCATAGGAGGGAAATTTTCTCATGAGTTTATAGTGCTTGCTGAAAACGGTGAAGAAAAACTGGTATTATGCCCTGAATGCGGCTACTGTGCAAATTATGAGATGTCGGAGTTTGTAGCTGCTTCCGGTAAGAATAAAAAAGATACCCATCCCTCGAAGGGTGACAGATGTATTAAATGCAAAAAGGAACTAAAGTTTGCGAAAGGCATTGAAATAGGTCATATTTTCATGCTGGGCAAAAAGTACAGCGACAGTCTGGATGCAAAGTTTTTAGATATAGATGGAAAGTTAAAATCACTGGTAATGGGCTGTTACGGAATAGGTATAAGCAGGATGCTTTCTGCGGCTATAGAACAGCTGCATGACGACAGGGGGATAATATGGCCGCTTTCCATTGCCCCTTTTACCATAGACCTTATAAGTACCACCTCAAAAAACAAAGAATTGTCCAGTGCCTGTGAAAAGATATATCAGATATTAGAGGATTCAGATGTAGAAGTCCTTTATGATGACAGGGATGTAAGTGCGGGTATAAAGTTTAAAGATTCGGATCTTATAGGGATCCCAGTAAGATTTATCATAGGCCAGAAATTTTTAAAGGATAAGCTGATCGATGTTGAATATAGAAAAGACGGCAGGGCCGAAGAGATATCAGTAGATCATGTAACTAAGTTTGTAAAAAAGTTCAAAATCAAAAACAGCCCCAGATAACCTCAAAAAATGAATGACCAGAGCATCAAAATCAGAGGTACCTTAGAAAGAATTGTTTTTAGGAATACCGAGACCGGCTATATGGTCGGAAGGTTGAGACTTGAAGACAAAAGCCTTACAACAATCGTGGGAAATGCCTTTGAACTTCAGTGCGGTGAGAAACTTGAAGTGACCGGCAGGTGGGTAGTAAATAAAAATTACGGACAGCAGTTTGAAATCGAAAGCGTCAAAACCGCGGTACCCAGTACTATTGCCGGGATTGAAAATTATCTTGGCTCCGGCCTGATAAAGGGCATCGGGCTCGTGATGGCTAAAAGGATAGTATCACAATTTAAACTGGATACTTTAAGGGTTCTGGACCAGGAGCCAAAAAGGCTAAAAGAAATAGAAGGCATCGGAAGAAAAAGAATAAATCTTATTTTAAAATCCTGGAAGAAGCATAAAGATATAAGAGAGGTAATGATATTTCTGCAGTCCTACGGTATAAGCAGTACCTACGCGTTAAAGATATACAACCAATACGGAAATAATTCAATAAATATAATAAAGGTAAACCCTTACAGGCTGTCAGAGGATATATTCGGAATAGGCTTTAAGACCGCAGATAAGATCGCCCTTAAGGCAGGAATTAAAAAAGATTCTCTCTTCAGAATAAAGGCGGGAGTGATACATCTTATTAAAAGTGCAGAAGACCAGGGGCACTGCTACTGCCCTTATGAAGAACTTATAGAGACGGCCTGTGGTTTTCTGGATACGGAACTTGATAACGTCAATGCTGCACTAAAGGAACTTGAAAGTGAAGGTAAGGTGACCATTGTAAAGGATGATATAAGCAAAGTCTACCTGACCGCCATATATAATGCCGAAAAATATGTAAGTGAAAAAATCAAGGCACTCTTAAGTGATGAAAGTGAATACAGGTCAAGGGAAGGCGAAAAGGGAAATATAAATGATTTAGTAAAAGAACTTGCCGCAAGACAGGGTGTAGTCTTAGACAGTACTCAGATGGAAGCTGTAAGAAAGGCGGTAACAGAAAAAGTACTTATTATAACCGGAAGCCCGGGTACCGGTAAGAGCACCATACTTGATTTTGTCATTAAAATCCTAAAGAGAGAAAATAAAAAGATAATTCTGGGAGCTCCTACAGGAAGGGCTTCAAAAAGGCTTTGCGAGACTACCGGCAGGGATGCCAGGACCATACACAGGCTCCTTAATTATAATCCGAAATTAAACAAGTTTTTAAAAAATGAAAAAGAGCCCCTTGATGCGGATGTGGTCATAATAGACGAAGCTTCAATGCTGGATATAAGGCTTATGAGAAGCCTGCTTTCTGCCGTAAAACCATCTACCTGTATCATATTTGTTGGTGATGTGGACCAGTTGCCCTCGGTGGGTGCAGGAAATGTATTAAGCGACATCATAGACTCCGGTGCAGTACCTGTAGTAGAGCTTAAAAAAATATACCGGCAGGAGGGTGAAAGCCTTATCATATACAATGCCCACAAGGTAAGGGACGGCCAGTTTCCATATATAGGAAAGCCAAGAAATAATGATTTTTTCTTCATTGAAAAAAATGAACCGGAGGAAGTAGTTACCCTTATAATAAACCTGCTGACAGGGAGGATACCTAAAAGTTTTCACTACGACCCCCTGCATGATGTCCAGGTACTGGTGCCTACAAACAAGGGAACAGTGGGAGTCAACAATCTGAATTCCAAGATCCAGGATATCTTAAATCCCGACAGCCGAAAAGTGATGAGGGGGATCACCAAATACGGAGTGAATGATAAGGTAATACAGCTTAAAAACAATTACGAAAAAGATGTCTATAACGGTGATATAGGTTTTGTAAGCGGCATAGATTTTGAGATGGAGGAAATAAAGGTAGACTTTGACGGAAGGACAGTAAGCTATGATTTTTATGAGCTGGATGAGATAAGCCTTTCCTATGCCATATCAATCCATAAATCCCAGGGCTCAGAATTCAAGTGCACCATAATCCCCATTCTGACTTCACATTACATGCTGCTGCAGAGAAATCTGCTTTACACTGCAATAAGCAGGGCCAGGGAGCTTGCAATACTGGTGGGGAGCAAGAAAGCCATAGGAATTGCAGTAAACAGGAATATAGTTGAGAAGAGGTATACCAGTCTTAAGGAATTGCTTCAGAGTTATCTGTAAGTTTGATTGACCTTTAAAATAGTCTGTATTTAAATCCACAACTAAATTTCTAAATATTTTTGGGATCAAGGCAATTGTATTTTTTTTGTTTTGTGATATACTCTTAAGCAAATTTTAATGGGAATAGTCTTAAAAAATAGTGGGGATGCCCCACTTTTTTTTAGTTTTAATTCTAGTGAAAACAGGTGATAAGGTTGAATAAGAAATTAATGACAGCACTAGCAGAGCTTGAAAGAGAAAAAGGTATAAATAGGGATACCTTGATAGAGGCTTTAAAGATGGCTTTTGTTTCCGCCTATAAAAAAAATTATCAGGTGGAATATGATTGCCGTGTTGATATAGATAAAAAAACCGGAGAGATAAAAATATTTAAGATCCTGGAATCAGAAGAGTCTGAAGGGGAAGAAGAAAAAGAAGAAGAAGAAAAAAAAGAAGTAGAGGTGACCCCGGATAATTTTGGAAGGATAGCCGCTCAGACAGCCAAGCAGGTTATAAGACAGAAGATCAAGGAAGCAGAGCGGGAGATAATGTATGATGAGTTTAAGGACAGAGTAGGGGATCTCGTGACCGGGATAGTCCAGCAGAGCGATGCCAGGTTTACTCTGGTAGATCTGGGTAAGGTAGAGGCACTTCTCCCGCCGTACGAGCAGGTCCCCAGGGAGAGATACAAGCATGGGGAGAGGATAAAGTGCTATATTTCAGATGTAAGGAAAACCACAAAAGGACCCCAGGTGATAGTATCAAGGACTCATACCGGACTTATAAGGAAACTTTTTGAACTGGAAGTACCCGAGATTTATGAGAGCATAGTAGAAATAAGAAGTATCGCCAGGGAAGCAGGGTACAGAACAAAGATAGCTGTAAGCTCAAATGAAAAAAATATAGACCCCGTAGGTGCATGTGTCGGCCCCAAAGGCTCCAGAGTCAAGATGGTTGTTGATGAACTGGGAGGGGAAAAAATAGATATAGTAGAATACAGTGATGACATAGTGACATTTATTAAAAATGCATTAAGCCCTGCAAGGGTCCTTAAGGTTTTGACCGATGAAGAAAAGAAGTTTGCACTGGTCGTGGTCTCAAATGACCAGCTTTCACTGGCCATAGGAAGGGAAGGCCAGAATGCCAGACTGGCTGCAAAACTGACCGGGTGGAAAGTTGATATAAAAAACGAGGAACAGTTTGAGGAAGAGCTTGATGAGGCAAGGGAAGAAAGGATCAAAACCAAAGAGGAAGATAAAGAGAGCAATAAATAAAGGATTATATTTTTTATATATGATTTAATAAACTATGGACGATAAAAAGAAAGAAAGTAAAAAAAGAGAAAAAAAAGTAAAGAAAGCTGAGTCAAAGGAAGAGACCGAGGTCAAAACTAAGGCTAAGTTTAAATCTAAATCTTCAGCCAGGGGTAAAGCTAAAGAGATCAAGAAATCAAAAGCAGAAGTAAAAAGCAGTATCAAAACAGAAACCGGTAAAGAAAAGGCAAAGGCTGAAAAAAAGGCTTCACCAAAGACAAAAGATAAAGCTGCAGCAAAGACTAAAAAGGTAGAAAAAAAAGAATCTGTAAAAGCCAAGAAAGATATAAAAGCTGCCCGGGCCGAAGAGACTCTGAAGCAGCCCAAGACAAAACTGGATTGGGAAGAAGCAAAGAGAATAAGCATCAAGAGTGTAATTGACAAGGAACTTGATAAAGAAGAAAAAGAAGGAAGACTGAGAGCAAAATTAATTCAGAAGAGGAAAGCTGCTCCTCTCAGGAAGGGAAAGGCCGCCAGAGTACTGAAAGAGGAACAGGCAGGCCTTAAAGAAAAAGCAAAGAAGAGGCCGGAGATAAAGAAAGTAATTGAGATCTCTGAAGGCATAACCATAAAAGAATTGTCGGAAAAGATCAGTATCCCCTCAAATGAAATGATAAAGCTCCTGTTTGATATGGGCGAGGCCATTAATATCAATCAATCTTTAAGTAAGGATCTAATAGAATATCTATCCCACGAATATAACTTTAAATATCACATTGTAGGTTTTGAAGAAAAACTGGATGAAGTCTACAAAGATGATGAAAAAGATTTAGAACTCAGGCCGCCGATTGTGACTGTGATGGGGCACGTGGACCACGGAAAGACGACGCTGCTTGACGCAATAAGAGAGACAAGTGTAGCGGCCAGCGAGGTAGGAGGAATAACCCAGCGTATAGGCGCTTACCAGGTTGATTATAAGAAAAAAAAGATAACCTTTATAGATACGCCGGGCCATGAAGCATTTACTTCCATAAGGGCAAGGGGAGCCAGGGTCACCGATATTGCAGTGATCGTAGTTGCAGCCGATGACGGGATTATGCCGCAGACGGTGGAAGCAATAGACCATGCAAAGGATGCCGGTGTGCCTATTATAATCGCCATCAACAAAATAGACCTGCCTAATTCAAATCCTGAAAAGATAAAGAAGGGTCTTACCGAGCATAATCTGGTACTGGAAGAGTGGGGCGGAGATACAGTTTGTGTGGAGATCTCTGCCAAAAAGAGGACCAACCTGGATGAACTTCTGGAGATGATACTGCTGGTGACAGACATGAATGAAATAAAAGGCAATCCTGAATCCGAAGGTGCAGGGATCATAATTGAGTCAAGACTGGATAAGGGTCTTGGTCCTGTAGGTACTGTTGTTATAAAAAGGGGAACATTAAAAGTAGGAGACTCCTTTATTACCGGTAACTCATTGGGAAGAATAAGATCCATCAGGGATGAAAACGGCAGAAATATAAGGAAAGCTGTTTTATCACAGCCGGTTGAGATAACAGGTTTTTCTTCTGTGCCGAAAGCGGGGGATAAACTTTTTATAGTCAAGGGTGAAAAAGCAGCAAAAGAACTCTTGGGTAGAAAAGATTATGATAGAAAGATGATGATGATTGCTGAATCCAGAAAAGATATGAGCCTGGAAGAGCTTTTTGAGATGTCCAAGGAAACAGAATTAAAGAAATTAAAAATAATTTTAAAAGCGGAATCAGATGGGACACTTGATGCGGTAGAAAAATCATTAAACCAGATAGAGGAAGAAAAGATAAAAATAAATATTATACATAAAGCCATTGGAGCCATAACCGACAGTGATGTAATGCTGGCAGCAGCTTCAAATGCAATTGTGGTCGGTTTTAGAGTGGTACCCACCCAGAAAGCGGATAAGCTGCACAAAAAGGAAAAAGTAGAAGTCAGGATCTATGATGTGATTTATAAATTGATTGATGACATCAAGCTTGCCTTTAAGGGCATGCTTGAGCCGGAAGTAAAAAGAATCGATAAGGGTAAAGCTGAAGTAAGAGAGATATTTAAACTGCCTAAGATAGGGGTGGTTGCAGGTTCATACGTCCTGGAGGGTGAGGTTGAAAGAGGCGATCTGGTAAATGTGATAAGGGATGGAAAAGTTATTCATGAAGGCAGGGTTGCAACTCTTCACAGATTTAAGGAAGATGTCAAAAAAGTTGCTTCGGGCTATGAATGCGGTATAAAGCTGGAAGAATATCAGGAGCTGGCTAAGGGTGATGTAATGGAATTTTATGTGATAAAATAACATATTGCGGTTGTGATAAAGGTGGATAGAATCAGAAAAGTTGAGATAGACTTGAAGAGAGAAATAAGCTTCTTTATTAATAACAAGATAAAAGATCCCAGAGTAGGATTTATAACCATCACTGATACTAAATTATCTCCAGATTATAAATGGCTGGATGTTTTCGTTAGTGTAATGGGTGATGATGAAGAAATCTCAAGAAGCTTGAAAGTCCTTGATAACTGCTGCGGGTTTATTAAGAGAAATCTGCCTAAAAAATTAAGACTTAAAAATATACCCAATATAAGATTTTTGTATGACAAGTCTATTGATGAAGGTATGAGAATATCAAATATAATTGATAGTCTGGATAAAGGTAACCGCGATCAAAAAGGTAATTAATTGGATAAGAATAAACTGTACTTTAAAATCGCAAAAATAATAAAAGAGAATAAGAAATTTTTAATCATAACCCATGATTATCCAGATGGTGATTCACTGGGTTCGCAAGTAGCTTTATACCAGCTTTTATCGCAGTTAGAAAAGGATGTTACATCTTTATGCAGCAGTGAATTGCCTTACCAGTATAGTTTCCTGCCCGACCTTGATAAGATAAAAACCAGTATGGAAAAAATAGATCTTTCAGCCAGGGAGCATATCTGTTTTTGTCTGGACTGCGCTGATGAAAATAGAATGAATATAGATTTTAAGGAGCTTAAAAAAAATGTAAAATTCATAATAAATATAGACCACCACAAGAAAAACACCAATTTTGGTGATTTGAATCTAGTGGAAAGCAGGAGTTCTGCGACTGCTGAGATCATATATAAAATAGTAGAAAGACATTATAAAAAATTCTTAAATCACAAGATGGCGCTGGGGATCTATGTCGGGATATTAACGGATACAGGTAAGTTTCAATACAGCAACACAAGCTATGACGTTCACAGGATAGTAAGTGAATTACTAAAGTTTGATATTTCTCCTTTTAAAATACATAAATATGTTTATGAGAATGAGCCCCTGGCAAGGTTTAAACTGATTAAGCTTGTTTTTGACAGGATCAATTATATAGAGTCTTCCGGTTTGATATATTCATATATACTGGAAAATGATTTTAAAAAGCTAAACCTGCCGTTTTCCGCTCAGGATGGGATAATCACCATGCTCAGAAGCAAGGAGAAGGTGAAAGTCGCGGCATTAATAAAACAGACCGGTAAGAACATTTTTAAGATAAGCCTCCGTACCTCTGACAGCGATGTTGATCTATTTAAAGTTGCCGGTAAATTCGGAGGTGGCGGCCATAGGATGGCGGCTGGTTACTCAGATAGGGGAAGTTTGAAGAGGGTAATAAATAATCTGAAAAAAGCAGTTAAAGATAATATTTAAAACTATGAATAGTATAAACAACAGATCTTATTTGCTTGAGAATTTTAATGGGATAATACTGATAAACAAGCTGCCGGGTGTAATATCTTATGATGTCATAAGGGAGATTAAAAAAGTTTTTTTTTAGATAAAATCGGCCACGCAGGCACACTTGACCCCATAGCAGATGGTCTACTGGTCATTTTAATAAACAAGGCTACTAAATTATTCCATTATTTTTTAGGTTTAAAAAAAGAATATACTGCAGAAATAAAACTTGGAGTTATCACTGACACCTGGGACCTTGACGGGAAAATACTAGAAAAAAATAAGCCGGGGAAAATCAATATTGTTGAAATACGCAGTACTTTAAAGAAACTTATTGGAGAAAAAATGCAGATGCCGCCCGCATACTCAGCTTTAAAATTTAGAGGCAGGCCCTCATATGATTTTGCCAGAAAAGGTGTGAAAGTAGAACTGAGACCAAGGATGGTAAATATTTATAATATTAGACTTGTTTCCTCAGAGGAGGATTTGCTGACTATAAAAGTAGAATGTGGTTCAGGCACTTACATCAGATCCCTGGCCTATAAGATCGGAGAGATGCTGGGCTGCGGTGCATCGGTTAAGGGGCTGAAAAGGACAAATATAGGAGAATTCGATATAAAAAGCAGTATTTCTGTAAAAGATTTTACTGGAAGAAAAATAACCAGCAGCGATTTTAAATACAGCACTTATCTGATATCCATAGAAAGAATGCTGGAGGAAAGTCCCAGCCTTTATATAAAGGACAAATACAGGAAAAATATATTAAGCGGCCATCAGATTAGAAGTGAGATGTTACAGCCTGAAAAGATCAAAGCCGGGATAGTACTTAAAAAGGGGACTCTGGTAAATATAAAAGACAGCAACAGCAATCTTTTGGCTGTACACAGAGTCTTAAAAGGGGATGCGCTTCTGGATATCAAACAAAAAGGGATAGCTCTGACTGGAAGCAGAATAGTCTTTGACAGCCAGAAAATACTATAGAATAAAAAAAGGTAATTATAAATTACAGAGGATTGAATTGCCGGAAATATTAGAACTTAAAAATATAGACAACAGATATTTTGATGATAAAAAACCGATTATAGTAATAGGTTTTTTTGATGGAGTCCATCTGGGGCACAGGAGGATCATTGAGACCTGCGTAGATAGAGCCAGGAAAATAAAAGGTTCCAGTATAGTACTTACTTTTAACCAGCCGCCTATAAATGTCATAAAGAACAAAATGTACAAGAAACTCATTATTCCCTTCAGAGAAAAAATAAAAATTATCGGAGACCTTGGAGTAGATTATATTGTAACTGCTGATTTCAGTCCGGATTTCCTGAAGCTGAAACCGGAGAAGTTCTGCAGATATATATTAATAAAAAAACTTCATATAACAGAGATCCTGGTGGGAAAGGGATTTCGTTTTGGTTTTAATGCAGAAGGTGATGTCAGATTTTTAAAGAGATTCTTTAGACCTCTTAATGTCATAGTGGATTCAGTACCGCTTCTTAAAATAAGGGGGGAAATAGCATCAAGCACTAATATAAGAAAGTATTATTCCCTGGGAGATATTAAAAAAATTAGGAATCTGCTGGGCAGAGACCCTCAGGTGGAGGGAACTGTGATCAAAGGAGCCGGAAGGGGCAGGAAGCTTGGATTTCCTACTGCGAATATAAACATCTCCCGAATTTTCATTACTCCCAAAGACGGGGTTTACCTGGGTAAGGTAAAGACAGGCAGCATTGAAGATAAACTGTTCCCTGCTGTGATAAATATAGGAGATAACCCTACTTTTAAGGATGCGAAGAGGTGGGTAGAGACTTTTATAATCAACTTTGAAAAAGATTTATACGGAAAGAAGATTAAGATCATTTTTTTAGAAAGACTGAGAGATGAAATCGGGTTCAAGGATGGGGATAAGCTGATAAAACAGATGAAAATTGACTTGCAGTATGCTTATAAATACTTTAATATTAATCGCTGCTGAAATGTTAGATATGGGGATTTGATTAAATTGTAATTAGAATACAGTTGTGATAAATTATAGTACGAACATTTTCGAGGGGGTGAAGAAAGTTGGCTTTGGTAAAGGAAGAGAAGCAAAAAGTTATTGAAAAATTTAAAATTAATGAAAATGATACAGGTTCTTCCGAAGTTCAAATAGCTATTCTTACAAAAAAAATTAATAAGTTAAATGAACATCTTAAAATAAATAAAAAGGACCATCATTCTAGAAGGGGCCTGGTTATTATGGTAGGGAAAAGGAAAAGGCTCCTGGAATATTTGAAAAACAATGATATAGGCAGGTATAAAAATATCATAAAAGAACTGGGTTTAAGAAAGTAAAACTCTTAACCAGATCTATTTTTATTCATTTTAAAAAATTGAAGGAGATTGTAATAAATATATGGAAAGAAAATATGAAGTTGATATTGGCGGAAAATTAATGTCGTTCTCAATCGGCAAGATAGCAAGGCAGGCTAATTCAGTCCTGGTCAAGTTCGGTGGAAATGGAGTTTTGTTGACTGCGGTAATGGGTAAGGATGCATCAGACAGCAAAGACTATTTTCCCATGGTGGTGGATGTTGAAGAGAGGATGTATGCTGCAGGTAAAATACCCGGGGGGTTTTTTAAAAGAGAAGGAAGAGCAAGTGATAAGGCAGTTTTAAATGCGAGATTGACTGACAGGCCCTTAAGGCCACTTTTTGACGAAAATATAAGAAACGAAGTCCAGATAATCGCTACGGTTCTTTCTTTTGACCAGACAAATCCTTATGATATCTCGGTAATAAACGGGGCTTCAATAGCTTTGTGTATGTCCGATATACCGTTTAATGATCCTGTAGGTGCAGTGCGTATAGGTAAAGCAGGTGATAAATGGATAGTAAATCCGGTTTACAGTGAAATTGAAGAAAGTGTTGTAGATATAATAGTGGCGGGTACGGAAGAAGCAATACTGATGGTAGAGGCTGCAGGCAAAGAAGCTCCTGAGGAAGTAGTAATAGAAGCTATAGAAAGAGCACATAATGAAATAAAGCAAATTGTAAGATTTCAAAAGGAGTTTATAAAAAAGAATACCAGTAAAAAGAGGGAGGATATTTCAAGATTTGAATTAGATGAGAATGTAGAAAAAAGAGTAAGGAAGCTGGCGGAAGGGAAAATACAGAAAGTTTTGAACGATATTTTGAAATTGTCGGCTGATAATAAAAAGAAGGTCCTGCTTGAAAATACCCAGAAAGGATATTTTCAGGATAATGCTTCGTTAATAAAAGATGAGGTATACAAGCAGCTGGAGACGGAATTTCCTGAGGATGGAGAAAGTATTGAGGTAAGTTTAAAAGAGCTTGAAAGAGAACTAGTAAGAAAAATGATCCTGGAGAAAGAGGTACGTACTGATGGAAGAGGGCTTGATGAAGTAAGAGAGATAAGTTGTGAAGTAGGCCTGTTTCCGGAGACGACACACGGGATCGGTCTTTTTACCCGAGGAAAGACGCAGGCTCTGACTATACTGGCTCTGGGTACAATAAAAGAAGCCCAGAAAATAGACAGCCTGGGAAAAGAAGAATTTAAAAGATATATACATCATTATAATTTCCCGCCTTACAGCACAGGCGAGACCCGGCCGCTCAGAGGGCCAAGGAGAAGGGAAATAGGCCACGGAGCTCTGGCTGAAAAAGCTTTGAGACCCATGATCCCCGATGAAGAAAAATTTCCATATGCGTTGAGACTGGTGTCAGAGATATTGGAGTCCAATGGCTCTACTTCAATGGCCAGCGTATGCGGAAGTACCCTGGCTCTGATGGATGCAGGTGTTCCTATAATGAATCCTGTTTCAGGTATTGCAATGGGTATGATAAAAGATGAGAAAAAAGACGGTAGGTTTGTAATATTAAAAGACATACAGGGAATAGAGGACTTTTACGGTGATATGGACTTTAAAGTTGCGGGGACAAAAAATGGCATAACCGCGCTGCAGATGGATATGAAAATAAAGGGTATTGATATTAATATCATAAAACAGGCATTAGAAAAGGCACGGGAAGGAAGATTATTCATACTTGATAAAATGTTAGAGGTCATCCCGCAGCCCAGAGAAAGTCTGTCCAAGTCTGCACCAAGGATTACTACTTTTAAAATCCCGAAAGAAAAGATCGGAGAGATTATCGGTCCGGGAGGAAAGAATGTTAAAAGTATAAAAGAAGAATTCGATCTGGAGGAAATTGATATAAGCGATTACAACGGGGAAGGGATGGTTTCCATAATATCTTCCAACGATGAAAATATTGAGATGGCCAGAAAAAAAATTGAAGGCATGCTTAAAGGTATTGAAGATATAAAGCAAGGAGAAGAATTCTTGGGGACTGTGGTAGGAATAACTAATTACGGAGCTTTTATAAACCTGATCCCGGGAGTAGACGGGCTTCTTCACATATCAAAGGTGTCAAATGAGAGGATAAAAGACGTTAAGGATTATTTAAAGATAGGTGATAAAATAATGGTCAAGGTCAGCAATATTGATCCCAGGACCAAAAAAATAGGCCTTATCAGGACTGATATCTGAATCTTTTATTAGCGAGGTAGACGGTAAGATTGTTTCAGCAAGCAGTTTAAAATTTGACAGTTATGAAATAACTGAGTTAAACAGTGGAATAAGAATCATCAGTGAGTATATCCCCCATTTTAGATCAATATCTCTGGGTTTCTGGCTTCCTGCCGGCTCCAGAAATGAGAATAATGAAATCAACGGTGTTTCTCACCTTATAGAGCATCTTCTTTTTAAAGGTACAAAAAAAAGAAGTTACAGGGATATAGCTGTTGAATTTGATACCATGGGGGCTGAATTTAATGCTTTCACAGATAAGGAAAATTGCTGTATATATGCTGATTTTATAGATACGCACCTTGAAAAATGCATAGAATTATTATTTGATATCATGTTAAACCCCTCTTTTTTGCTGAAACATATAAAGACTGAAAAGAAGGTCATACTGGAAGAGATCAAAATAGTCGAAGATAATCCATCGGACAATATAATGAATTATTTTTATAAGGTGGTATTTGGCAAGCATCCTCTGAGCCTTCCCATACTGGGTACAAGAAACTCGCTGCGGAATATTAAAAGATCTGACATACTGAGCTATTTTAAAAAAAAGTTTGATATAAACAATGTAGTCATATCAGCTGCGGGCAATATAGAGCATAAGGATCTGGTGGACAGAGTCAAAGAAAATATCGGTAAAATGGAAAAAAGAAAAATAAGTGATGATTTTACAGGACAAAAAGTTCCGGACAGCATCAGGGTAAAAAAAGTATACAGTATAAAGACAAAGTCGGCACATCTTTGCCTGGGAGGACCTGGATGCAGGAGAGATGATGATAATAAATATCCGCTATCATTGTTTACTATTTTGCTTGGCGGAAGTATGAGTAGCAGATTGTTTCAAAAAATAAGGGAAGAAAAGGGCTTGGCTTATTCAGTTTATAGTAGCAATACACAGTATATGGATACAGGATTGGTATTTATATATGCTGCTTCTTCGCTTAGGAGTACCGATATGATCCTAAAGCTTATTAAAAACGAGATATCCGATATCAGCAGGAACGGGGTAAAGGAAGTTGAACTTGAAAGGGCCAGGGAAAATTTAAAGGGTAATATAGTGCTGAGCGTGGAAAATATTAGTTCAAGAATGTTCAGGATGGGAAAGGGTCTATTATTTAATAAAAAAATTTTGACTATTGATCAGATATTAAAGAAAATAGATAAAGTAAAGAGAAGTGATCTTAATATGGTCGTAGATAAATATTTTAAACCGGACAGGATGAGTACGGTAATATTGAGAAAATCAGGTAAAGGCAGGTTAAAATGAAAAAAATAGTCATTTTCGGAATATGCGGGAAAATTGGAGAATCTATTTCCAGAGAGCTGATAAAGGAAAAAGATATAGATCTGGTGGGTGGATTTGATATTAAAAATGTAGGTATGGATATAGGGAGATTTTTAACCGGTGAAAAAACAGGTCATAAGATCTTAAATTCTTATCAAGAGGTTGAAAGAGTAAAACCTGATATTGTTATTGATTTTACCAATGCTGATGCAGCAAAAAAGACCATCCACTGGGCTATCGATAACGATATAAATATAATAGTAGGAACGACCGGGATTTCAAAAGAGGATCTTGCGGGTATCGAAAAAAAAGCATTAAAATCAAAAAGTAAAACTCTTATTGTTCCCAATTTTTCAATCGGAGCTGTGATTATGATTGCCGTATCAAAGATAATAGCAAAATATTTTGACAGCTGCGAAATAATTGAATTGCATCATGATAAAAAGAAAGATGCCCCTTCCGGTACCTCCATACTTACTGCAGAGCAGATTAGCCTTGGTAAAAATTATAAGAAAAAAAGACTGGAAGAGGGTGAAAAAGAAAACCTGGAATGCTCCAGGGGATGTTTTATAGACGGAATCCATATTCACAGCGTGAGAATGCAGGGACTGCTGGCACACCAGAATGTCATTTTCGGTACAAGGGGGCAGACTCTTTCAATAAGACATGACAGTCTGGACAGAACATCTTTTTATCCCGGTGTAATTCTTGCCATAAGAAATATAGATAAGATTCCCAGTTATACATATGGACTGGAAAAGTTAATAAAAATCTAATGGTTCCGTTTTTAGGAATTAGCCTTGAAGGTAATACCGGTATGTTTTTGGCAGTTGTTTTGCTGCAGCAGATGTTGTATTTTATAAGTGGTAAAGTAAGGATTTAATAAGCAGAAACATGGTATTTGCAATCTTACGTTTCGGGAGGTTTGTATGATAAATTTAGGTGAATTAATAACTGCAATGGTAACGCCATTTGATAAAGAAAATAAGGTAAATCTTGATTCATGCAGTAAGTTAATGGATCATATAATAGATAAAGGAAGTGACGGGATTTTACTGTCAGGTTCCACAGGAGAATGCGCGACCCTTGATGATAATGAGAAGATAGAACTCTTCAAATTTGCCAAGGCTAATTTCGGAAAAAAGGTTAAAATCGTTGCCGGAACGGGCTCAAATGATACCGCGCATTCTTTAGAATTATCTAAAGAAGCGGAAAGAATAGGAGTTGACTGCATTCTGCTTACCGTACCATATTATAACAAACCCTCGCAGCTGGGTATTTTTAAGCATTTTGAAAAAATTGCAGGTGAGGTAGAAATCCCTGTAATATTATATAACGTGCCATCAAGAACATCTTCTAATATGGAATCCAAAACCTGTGTGGAACTGTCAAAAATAGATAATATCTGCGGAGTAAAAGAGGCCAGCAGTAATATGAAGCAGATTGCGGAAATAATCAGAGATACGGATGATGATTTCATCATATACAGCGGAAATGATGGTGATACGCTTCCCATACTATCGATGGGAGGATATGGGGTTATAAGTGTCGCTTCTCATATTATAGGCAGTGAAATAAAAGAGATGATAGATAGTTTTAAGGCAGGAGATTTTATGAATGCGGAAAGGATACACCGGGATTTTTTGGATATATTTTACGGTATCTTTTTATCAACAAATCCGATACCTATTAAGAAGGCATTAAATTTAATGGGGTTAGATGTAGGTCCCTGCAGGCTTCCGCTGTGCCCAATGGAAGATGATAAACTTGCTTCTTTTAAGGAGATTTTAAAAAGACATAAATTGATAGAATAGAAGAAAACGAAGGTTTATAAAAGGGTAAAAGTTCCGAAAGGAATCTGCTTTAGAGACGGTAAATAAAAATGGCAAGAAGAAAATACAGCCGAAAAAAAACAATCAAGAAGAATAGCTCAAACATAGGATATTCCGGAAATAAAAAAAGATATGTTAAGAGAAGGGCTGAAATTTACGGGATTATAATAATGACTATTTCGGTACTTTTGTTTATCAGCGTCTATGGTTTTTCAGGATCCGGTTTTGTAAATATATACATAAATAACTTTTTGTCTTTTGCCTTTGGAGTGGGAAGGTTTTTAATTCCCTTTATACTTCTAATATGGGGTTTCAGCTTCTTTCTGAGGAGAATAAGACTTCTGCCCTCAAGTTTTGGATGGGGGTTTTTTATGCTGTTTTTCTCTATACTTGGGATTATAAGCAATGACTTTAACTATACAAATATCTTTGACGGGGTTCTAGTAAAAGCAAGAGGAGGAATTACAGGAGCAGGGATTTATTATGGCCTGTCAAAGCTTTTGAGCGGTGTAGGTGCACTAATAATATTGAGTGTATTAATAATAGTGTCTATTTTAATAATCACCAAAATATCATTGATTGATATTGGAAGAAAGCTAATACATCTGATTAAAGACTTCAGGATTAGACCCAGGATTGATTTAGTTGGAGAGAAAAAAACCGGCGATGAATATGAAGCATTGGGGAAAAAAGAAGTAGAGGTACAGAAGATTTATGGAAAGCATCAAAAAATTGATACCAAAGAAGCTGAAGTGATGGAAGATATTGATAGGATACTTGAACAGATTGAGACAAAGGATAAAGATATGGAAAAGACCGGTATACCGGTTACCGATCACAGTCAGTTAAGAATGCCTCTGACAAAAGGCGTTGATATTGGAGAAAATTATAGGCTGCCTCCTCTGAATTTATTAAAAAAATCCAGAAATCTGCCTTCAAAACTTCACAAAAAAAGTGTCAAGGAAAGAGTTTATACTCTTAACAGGTTATTTAATGATTTTAAATTAGATGTTAATATAGACAGGGTGGTAAGCGGGCCTACTGTCACTCTTTATGAGTTGAAACTTTCACCGGGAGTAAAAGTACAGAGGCTTCTCAGCCTTGAAGATGACTTTTGTGTTGCCATGGGCTCGCCTGATCTAAGGATTCTTACTCCCATACCAGGAAGATCTGCAATAGGTATTGAAGTACCAAACAGTATAAGAAGAATCGTAACTCTGGGGGATATTTATTCCGATGAAGATAGGAACCTGACTGATAATTTATTGAATGTCCCGCTGGGAAAAAATCTTTCGGGAAAAATCATTTATATGGACGTATCAAAGATGCCTCATATCCTGATTGCCGGAGCCACCAATTCAGGTAAAAGTTCCTGTCTTAATAGTATTATAAGTTCTCTTCTTATGAAGGTAAGACCTGATGAGACCAGATTTATAATGATAGATCCCAAGATGGTGGAACTGAGTATCTATAATGGGATACCGCATTTACTCTGTCCGGTCATAATCAATCCCAAAAAGGCTTCCTCAGCACTTGCATGGGTGGTAGAGGAGATGGAGAAGAGGTTTAAGATATTGGTCGACAGGAATTTTAAATCTCTGGAAAGGTATAATATTGAGGCAAAGAGAAATTCTAATGAGGAAGAAGATTTTAAGCCTATGCCATATGTCCTGGTTTTCATAGATGAGCTGGCTGATCTGATGATGGTGGCAGCTTCAGAGGTAGAGGACAGTATCTGCAGGATAGCTCAGATGGGAAGGGCAGTGGGAATACATCTTATAATATCAACCCAGAGACCTTCGGTTAATATAATAACGGGTTTGATCAAAGCAAATATACCCTCAAGGATAGCATTTATGGTTTCTTCTAATGTTGATTCCAGAGTAATTTTGGATTGTGGCGGAGCAGAAAAACTGGTAGGAAGAGGAGATATGCTGTATTTGCCGTATTATCTAAACAGGCCTGAAAGGGTTCAGGGAGCTTTTGTGACATCGAAAGAGACTGAGATGATCACCGGGTATATAAGAAATATCGGCCAGCCTGAGTATAGTTTTGAGATCTCAAAAAGAATAAGCGATAAGGATAAGGATTTACTTGAAGAAGATGAGTTGTTTTATGAAGCCTTGAGGGTAGTGGTAGATTTCGGACATGCATCAGCATCGCTGCTTCAGAGAAGGCTGAGGGTCGGATACTCAAGAGCGGCAAGGATCATTGATCAAATGGAGAGCAGAGATCTGGTAAGCAGTTATGACGGCAGTAAACCGAGAGAAGTGCTGATATCCAAAGCTGATCTGTTAAAAATTTTAGAAGAAAAAGAAGATTAATATTTTTCCCCGATATGAATTGTTCAATAATAAGTATAGGAACTGAATTAAATCTTGGTCTGATATTAAATAGAAATTCCAAGTATATAGCAGAGAGAATGACTGACCTGGGAATAGAGTGCAGGTTTATGTTTACTGTCGGCGACAAGACTGATGATATATCAAAAGTATTAAAACAGAGCCTGGAAAACAGTGATCTTATAATAATAAGCGGTGGGCTGGGGCCTACAGATGATGATATTACTAGGGAAGCAGTAGCTTCAGTTTTAAACCTTAAATTGATAAGAAATAAAAGTCTTGACCAAAGCAGTCTTAAATTTATTAAAAGAACAAAAAATAAAAAAATACACCAGAGACTGCTGCGCCAATCATTTATTCCTGAAAATTTCTTTCCCATAAAACCAAGAGTAGGCAGCGCTTCGGGATTTGGAATACAGATGAATGACGGGAAGATAATATTTTGCCTTCCGGGGGTCCCCAAAGAAGTTAGGAGCATGTTTGACTGTGATGTCATACCCTTCCTTAAAAACATCATAAAAAAGAGACATATAGAGACCGATAGACTGAAATTGCGAAAAACAACTCTTCTGACTACCGATATCAGTGAAACAGAAATAGAGGAAAAGATAAAAAATGTTGTGAGTAAGGCGGAGAAAATCGGTGTTAAAATAGGTATAACTGCCGATCCAGGTCTAATAAAAATAATAATAGTGGCAAAATCAGCAGACAGCAGGGAAGCTGATAAAAAACTAAAAATAGTAGAAGATGAGATCTGCGTTAAATTAGGTAACTATTTTTATGGAAAAGACAATACCTTGATCTCGGAAAACCTGAAGGAGGCTATCGCGAAAATGGGTGACAGCCTGACTGTCTGTACTGCCGAGTCGATAACAGGCGGGCTTATAAGCAGCATCATCACCGATACTCCAGGAAGTTCAAAGTTTTTTTTAGGAGGTATAGTGTCATATTCGGATTACTCCAAAATCAAGCTGCTTGATATAGATAAAGATGTTCTAAAAAAGCAGGGAGCAGTAAGCAGGGTGATATGCATTAATATGGCAAGGAAGGCAAAAGAGATCTTTAAATCGGATTATGCTATAAGTGTGACCGGTTTTGCAGGGCCGGAAGCTGAAGACAGGAAACTGGGACTGGTATACTGCTGTGTGCTGGGTCCTGATGATTATGAGAAAGTTTTTAAAAAGAGATTTTTAGGTAGCAGGCAGGAAATAAAGTTCAGAACCACCCAATTTGTATTAAATGAAATTAGAACAGCTATAAGTAATAGAAAAGGTAAGGGTAAACAGGCTTAAATGAAAGAAGATAAAAATAATCTAGAAAAAAGATTATTTATAGCCATAGATATCCCGGAGAAGGTAAAAAATCAGATATACAATTTTACAGCTGATTTATTTGATAAGGATAGGGGCATAAGGGTAGTGCCGGCCTCTAATATTCATGTCACTTTAAGATTTCTGGGCAATACTGATATAAGTAAGATACAGAAGATAGGAAATGCGGTAAAAATGACAGCGGACTCTTTAAAAAAATTTAGATATAGGATGACTGGGAGGGTAAGTGCATTTCCCAGTTTAAGAAGGGCCAGGGTAGTTTTTATGGAAATAGGTGATGGAGATACTCAGATATCTGAGATCTATAATCTATTGGACAATAATCTCAGTAAGATTAAAATAAGGAAAGAAAGTAGAAAGTTTATCCCTCATATAACCATTGCCAGGATAAGGGATAAAAGGAGTATAGAAAAATTTACCGGCGGCAATCCGGCAGGTCCTAACGGGTGGCTGGATTGCAATGGCATCACACTTTTTGAAAGTAAGCTCAGGTCTCAGGGAGCAGAATACTGCGTGATAGGTAGATTTAATCTGAAATAAAAATGATAAATAGTTAATTTGCTATTTAAAAATATTTTTAATATGATAAAATTAGCTTATGGTCAATTGCACAAAAAATATTATTATTTTATTATATAATTTTTTATAGCAGTCTTGTTTATTGGAGGATTAAATATGGATAGGGAAAAAGTAATTGAAGAAACAGTATCTCAGATAGAAAGGCAGTACGGCGGTGGGGCCATAATGAAACTGGGAGAAAAAGGTTCAATAAGGGACATAGGTTTTATATCTACCGGCTCGTTGGAACTTGACATAGCGCTTGGGATAGGAGGCATACCCCGAGGTAGAGTCACTGAAATATTTGGACCGGAAGCTTCAGGGAAGACCACGCTTGCCCTGCATATAATAGCCAATGCTCAAAAGAACGGAGGTGTAGCTGCGTTTATAGATGCAGAACATGCACTGGATCCCAATTATTCCAGAAATTTAGGGGTCAATATAGAAGAACTGCTGCTCTCGCAGCCGGATAACGGCGAGCAGGCGCTGGAAATATGTGAAATCCTCCTCAAGAGCGGAGCATTGGATGTGATAGTCATAGACTCTGTAGCAGCTCTGGTGCCGAAAGCTGAACTTGAAGGAGAAATGGGAGACAGCCATGTCGGGCTTCAGGCAAGATTGATGTCTCAGGCCTTAAGAAAAATAACCGGGGTGGTGAGCAAGACTAAGACTTCGGTAGTCTTTATCAACCAGCTGAGAGAAAAGATAGGTGTTATGTTCGGTAATCCAGAAGTGACACCTGGAGGCAGAGCTTTGAAATTTTACTCATCAGTCAGAATCGATATAAGAAGAATTGACAGTATAAAAAGTGGCACAGACAATATTGGAAACAGGGTCAGAGCAAGAGTGGTAAAGAACAAGGTAGCCCCTCCTTTTAAAAGTGCCGAGTTTGACATAATGTATGGAAGGGGTATATCCAGGGAAGGAAGCATACTGGACGTTGGCGTTGAGATGGGAGTAATAGAAAAAAGCGGATCATGGTACTCATATAAAGATGAGCGTATTGGGCAGGGAAGGGAAAATGCAAAGATGTTCCTAATGCAGAATGAAAAAGTGATGGAAGAAGTCGAAGAAAAAGTTAAAAAAATGCTCGATCTTGATAAACCTAAAAAAGATAAAAAAGAAGAGAAAAAAGTTGACAAAAAAGAAGAAAAATAAAGGTTTTTTGAAACAGAAAAAGGTGTGCATTCAGGTAATGGTACTATTGACTTATACTGTCTTAATGCTATAATCTACTACGCTATATAAGAGATATACTTGCAGTTTAATTCAACATAAAGCTTCTATTTATTTTTATTGACAATTAGAAATTAGTGTGGTATTTTTCTGCAGGTTATTTTGTGTTCTTTGAGAACTAAATAGTGTAGGTTTCTTTACAAATTTCGTTAAAATGTTAGTTTTTATTGAGAGTTTGATCCTGGCTCAGGATTAACGCTAACGGTGTGCTTAACACATGCAAGTCTAACGAACGATGCAGGAGTGGCAACACTCTTGCAAAGTGAGTGGCGAACGGGTGAGTAACGCGTAAGTAATCTACCTTGGAGATCAGAATAACCTTCCGAAAGGAATGCTAATACTGAATATTTTATATTTTTCGTATGATTAATATAAAAAAGGTAGCCGCAAGGCCTCCGCTCCAAGATGAGCTTGCGTCCTATTAGCTTGTTGGTAAGGTAATGGCTTACCAAGGCTATGATGGGTAGCCGGCCTGAGAGGGTGTTCGGCCACACTGGGACTGAGATACGGCCCAGACTCCTACGGGAGGCAGCAGTGGGGAATTTTGCGCAATGGGCGAAAGCCTGACGCAGCGACACCGTGTGAAGGATGAAGGTCTTCGGATCGTAAACTTCTGTCAATTGGGGACGAAGGTAATAAGGTTAATAGCCTTTATTATTGACGGTACCCAATAAGGAAGTCTCGGCTAACTCCGTGCCAGCAGCCGCGGTAAGACGGAGGAGGCAAGCGTTGTCCGGAATCATTGGGCGTAAAGAGCACGTAGGCGGTTTTTCAAGTCATATGTGAAAACTTCAGGCTTAACCTGATGATTGCATGTGATACTGGATAACTTGAGTACAGCAGAGGAAAGTGGAATTCCTGGTGTAGCGGTGAAATGTGCAGATATCAGGAAGAACACCGGTGGCGAAGGCGGCTTTCTGGGCTGTTACTGACGCTGAGGTGCGAAAGCTAGGGGAGCGAACAGGATTAGATACCCTGGTAGTCCTAGCTGTAAACGATGGACACTAGGTGTGGGAAGTTATCGACGCTTTCTGTGCCGTAGCTAACGCATTAAGTGTCCCGCCTGGGGAGTACGGCCGCAAGGCTAAAACTCAAAGGAATTGACGGGGCCCCGCACAAGCGGCGGAGCATGTGGCTTAATTCGACGCAACGCGAAGAACCTTACCAAGGCTTGACACCATATTAACAGTTGTAAAAATACAACTTCTCTTCGGAGTAATATGACAGGTAGTGCATGGCTGTCGTCAGCTCGTGTCGTGAGATGTTGGGTTAAGTCCCGCAACGAGCGCAACCCCTGTTCCATGTTGCCATCAGTTCGGCTGGGCACTCTTGGAATACTGCCAGTGTAAACTGGAGGAAGGTGGGGATGACGTCAAGTCATCATGCTCTTTATGCCTTGGGCTGCACACGTGCTACAATGGCCTATACAAAGAGTTGCGATACTGTGAAGTGGAGCTAATCTCTTAAAGTAGGTCTAAGTCCGGATTGAAGGCTGAAATTCGCCTTCATGAAGTAGGAGTCGCTAGTAATCGTAGATCAGCACGCTACGGTGAATACGTTCCCGGGGCTTGTACACACCGCCCGTCACACCACGAAAGTTGGAAACACCCGAAGACAGTATACCAACCAGCAATGGAGGAAACTGTTTAAGGTGGAGCTGATGATTGGGGTGAAGTCGTAACAAGGTAGCCGTACCGGAAGGTGCGGCTGGATCACCTCCTTTCTAGGGAGTAAAAGTTTTCTACGGTTAACAACCTGGAAGAAATATTGTCGATCCTGCACTATTTAGTTCTGAGAGAATAAAAAATCCAATTATTATAGTTGTTCTTTGAAAACTTCATAGCGATATCATAGATAATTAAGTTGGTAAGAGCATATGGTGGATGCCTTGGCAATAAAAGGTGATGAAGGACGTGGTTGGCTGCGATAAGCTTCGGTGAGCCGTCAAACAGGCTTTGACCCGGAGATTTCCGAATAGGGAAACCTATTACTCTTAATCGGGTAATATTGCTGTCTGAATATATAGGACAGTAAGGTTAACCAGGTGAACTGAAACATCTAAGTAACCTGAGGAAAAGAAATCAATTTAGACATTACCTTAGTAGTGGCGAGCGAACGGGTAACAGCCCAAACCTGCTGGATGTTAAAGCCTACAGGTTTTGTTCAGCAGGGGTTGTAGGGATCGTGGTGTGTAGCTGTGGATGCACATGAGAGTCAAAAAACTATTTAATAGTAGAATAGCTTGGAAAAGTTAGCCATAGACGGTAAAAGCCCGGTATGCGAAATTGAATAGTCTCTCACATGATTTCCTGAGTACAACGGAACACGTGAAATTCCGTTGGAATCCGCGAGGACCAACTCGCAAGGCTAAATACTTTTATTGACCGATAGTGGACTAGTACCGTGAGGGAAAGGTGAAAAGTACCCCGGAAGGGGAGTGAAATAGAACCTGAAACCATATGCTTACAAGTAGTAGGAGGCACATCATGTGCTGACTGCGTGCTTTTTGTAGAACGAACCTGCGAGTTACAGTATGCAGCAAGGTTAAGTTTGGTTAAACGGAGCCGGAGCGAAAGCGAGTCTGAATAGGGCGTTTAGTTGTATGCTGTAGACCCGAAACTGAGTGATCTATCCATGGCCAGGGTGAAGCGGAGGTAAAACTTTGTGGAGGCCCGAACCCACTAAGGTTGAAAACTTAGGGGATGAGCTGTGGATAGGGGTGAAAGGCCAATCAAACTCAGAGATAGCTGGTTCTCCTCGAAATAGCTTTAGGGCTAGCCTTAAGTGTTTGATTCTGGTGGTAGAGCACTAAATGGACTAGGGACCTTACAAGGTTACCAAATCCAATTAAACTCCGAATGCCGGAATTTTAAAGCTTAGGAGTCAGACTGTGAAGGATAAGCTCCATAGTCAAAAGGGAAACAGCCCAGACCATCGGCTAAGGTCCCCAAATATATGCTAAGTGGGAAAGGATGTAAAATTGCCCAGACAACCAGGATGTTTGCTTAGAAGCAGCAATCATTTAAAGAGTGCGTAACAGCTCACTGGTCAAGTGGTTATGCGCCGAAAATTCAACGGGGCTCAAGCATATTACCGAAGCCATGGATTCTGATTTATCAGAGTGGTAGAGGAGCGTTCTGTATGGATTGAAGCTTCATTGTAAAATGAAGTGGACTTTACAGAAGTGAGAATGCAGGTATGAGTAACGAAAGACAGGCGAGAAACCTGTCCGCCGAAAACCTAAGGTTTCCTGGGGAAGGTTAATCCTCCCAGGGTTAGTCGAGACCTAAGCCGAGGCCGAAAGGCGTAGGCGATGGATAACAGGTTAATATTCCTGTACAACCAAATTATGTTTGATCAATGGGGTGACGCAGAAAGGTAGACCATCGTGGTTTGGTCGACTACGTGTAAGCGTGTAGGGTGCTAATCAGGAAAATCCGGTTAGCATTAAACCCGAGGCGTGATACCGATCCGATTTAGGCGAAGTGGTTGATCCTATGCTGCCAAGAAAAACCTCTAGGTAGTAATTTGGTTCTCGTACTAAAACCGACACAGGTAGGTAAGTAGAGAATACTAAGGCGATCGAGATAACCCTTGTTAAGGAACTCGGCAAAATAACCCCGTAACTTTGGGATAAGGGGTACCTCAGTAGCGTGAAGAAACTTGCTTTTGGAGCGCGAAAGGGTTGCAATATAAAGGCTCAAGCGACTGTTTACTAAAAACACAGGTCTCTGCTAAGTCGAAAGACGATGTATAGGGGCTGACGCCTGCCCGGTGCTGGAAGGTTACGAGGAGGGGTTAGGACTTCGGTCCAAAGCTTCGAATCTAAGCCCCAGTAAACGGCGGCCGTAACTATAACGGTCCTAAGGTAGCGAAATTCCTTGTCGGGTAAGTTCCGACCTGCACGAATGGCGTAACGATTTGAGCACTGTCTCAACAAGGGGCTCGGTGAAATTATATTATTGGTAAAGATGCCAATTACCCACAGAAGGACGGAAAGACCCCGTGAACCTTTACTGTAGCCTGGTACTGGATTTTGGTATGTCATATGCAGGATAGGTAGGAGGCTGTGAAGTCAGGGCGCAAGCCCTGGTGGAGCCAACGGTGAGATACTACCTTTGGTATGCTAGAATTCTAACTACGTTCCGTTATCCGGGCGTAGGACAGTTTCAGGTGGGCAGTTTGACTGGGGCGGTCGCCTCCTAAAATGTAACGGAGGCGTCCAAAGGTTCCCTCAGAGTGTTTGGCAATCACTCGTAGAGTATAAGAGCATAAGGGAGCTTAACTGCAAGATTGACAAATCAAGCAGAAACGAAAGTTGGGTCTAGTGATCTGGCGGCTCAGTGTGGAATGGCCGTCACTCAACGGATAAAAGGTACTCCGGGGATAACAGGCTTATCTCCCCCAAGAGTCCATATCGACGGGGAGGTTTGGCACCTCGATGTCGGCTCATCGCATCCTGGGGCTGGAGCAGGTCCCAAGGGTTTGGCTGTTCGCCAATTAAAGCGGTACGCGAGCTGGGTTTAGAACGTCGTGAGACAGTTCGGTCCCTATCCTCTGTGGGCGTAGGAGAATTGAGGGAATTTGTCCCTAGTACGAGAGGACCGGGATGAGTAAACCTCTAGTGTGTCAGTTGTCCTGCCAAGGGCATTGCTGATTAGCCAAGTTTATAAGGGATAAGTGCTGAAAGCATATAAGTACGAAGCCCATCCCAAGATTAATTCTCCCATCCCTCGTGGATTAAGATCCCATGTATAACACATGGTTGATAGGTTAGAGGTATAAGCACAGTAATGTGTTTAGCCGACTAATACTAATAGATCGAGGACTTAACTATGATTCGCTATGAAGCTTTGAGAGAATAACACTTTATGATGTAAAAGCTTACGGTGGCTATAGCGAAGGGGCAACACTTGTTCCCATCCCGAACACAAAAGTTAAGCCCTTCAGCGCCGATGGTACTGTATCCTTGTGGTATGGGAGAGTAGGTCGCCACCGTTTTTTTTATTTTAAAATCAATGATAATTTTCTTTTACTCATATCTATGTATTTCTTGCGCTGTTTGTTTAATTAGAGTAAATTATAAATAAGGAACATAAATTGGGTCTCTAAAAGATTGAAATCAGGTAATAAAGATAAGTTTCATATTCCATTGGAGATGTTTATTAAAACGAATTACTACAAAATGTGAGGGCAAGATGAGGCTTTCAAAAAAAGGAGACTACGCTTTAAGAGCCATGGTATATCTTTCCCTGAATTATAACAAAAACTATATACAGATACATGAGATATCTGAAGAAGAAAAAATACCTGAGAAATTCCTGGAGCAGATTTTACTGGAGCTCAAGAAGGCCGGTTTTCTACAGAGCAGGCGGGGTGTTGGTGGTGGATATAGTTTAATAAAAGATCCAAAAGAGATCAATCTTGCTCAGGTGGTTCGTATTATTGACGGGCCTCTTGCTCCGTTAAACTGTGTAAGTAAATGGGCATATATAAGATGCCCTAAAGAGAAAGAATGCGGTCTTTATAGTGTAATGTTAGATGTACGTAACGCAATCGCCAAAATTATGGAAGGGATCACTTTTGCAGATGTTTGTAAAAGAAGCAAAGAGTTGCTTAAGAGAAAAATGAAAAATGGGTCTAGTAAGTAGTACTTTAGTAAAGAATCCAGACAAACAATACTATATGTTCTGTAATTATAAGCCACTATGAAGTATTTCTAAGTAATCAGTAAACAATTTTAGTTTAAAGTAAATAATAAGTTAAAGTTGACTGATTCTATAATATTTATTGGTGTATAATTAAAAAAGTAAAAATTTTATTTAAAGATAGTTAGAAATTGAAATTTTTAATAATTTTTTTAGGAATTTATAAAATTTTTATATTAATACCTATATTTTTAAGATTTTTTTTAGTATAATCAAAAAAAAGTTAATTTATTGGATTAAATCTTAATTTTTTTTTCAAATTAAATAAAATTTTGTAGTGAAGCTTATTTTAAAGAGTTTAAATAGAGGAGAGGGAATATGGGAAAAGATTTAGAAATAATAAGGGAAAACTGCAGTCAAGGGGACTATTATAAAATAGCAGATATAAAAAATAGTCATATAAATAAGTTCATAGCAAGATTCATTAAAATATTAACCCCCAGATCTATTTTTGTTTGTGATGATTCTAAAAAGGATTTTGATTATATCAGGCAAAAAGCACTGGACGATGGTGAGGAAAGGAAACTTAACATAGAAGGGCATACTGTTCATTTTGACGGTTACTACGATCAGGCAAGAGACAAGGATAGGACAAAATTTCTGGTCCCAAAAGGTGTGTATCTGGGAAAGAATCTTAATACCATAGATAAAGAAACTGGACTTAAAGAGATTTTAAGCTTTATGAAAAATATTATGCATGATAAGGAACTGTATATAATGTTTTTCTGTCTGGGGCCGGAAAATTCAGAATTTGCAATACCGGCAATTCAATTGACAGATTCAAGCTATGTCGCTCACTCAGAGATTTTACTTTACAGGCCGGGATATGCTGAATTTAAAAGACGCGGGGATTATAAGGATTATTTTCAGTTTGTACATTCAGCAGGTGAATTGAAAAATGCGGTCAGTGTGAATGTTAATAAAAGAAGGATATATATGGATACAGAAGATGATATTGTTTATTCTGTAAATACCCAATACGGGGGAAATACCATAGGTCATAAAAAACTTGCCATGCGCCTGGGAATAAACAGAGCTTCAAAGGAACACTGGCTGACAGAGCACATGTTTGTTTTAGGAGTACATGGTCCTAATAACAGGGTAACATATTTTACCGGTGCGTTCCCTTCTATGTGCGGAAAGACTTCAACTGCAATGATCCCTGGAGAAACAATAGTAGGAGATGACATTGCTTATCTTAAAAAAATAAACAAAAGGGTATATGCAGTAAACGTTGAAATAGGTATATTTGGAATAATACAGGATATAAATCCGGATGATGATCCTATAATTTGGGAAACTATCACACAGCCAAATGAAATTATATTTTCAAACATACTGGTAAAGGAGAACGGTGATGCTTATTGGATAGGTAAACCGGGGGAAGTTCCAAGGAAGGGAATAAATCATTCAGGAGAGTGGTATCAGGGAAAGAAAGATGAAAAAGGAAATGAAATAACTCATTCACATAAAAATGCGAGATTTACCGTCAACCTCAAAAATTTAAGAAACATTGATAAAAACTATGATAATCCGGACGGTGTTGAAGTAGGAGGGATAATATATGGGGGAAGAGATCCGGATACAATGGTACCGGTACTGGAAGCATATGATTGGGACCATGGTATCATAAGTATGGGTGCATCTCTGGAATCAGAGACAACGGCAGCCACTCTCGGTAAAACCGGCGTGAGGAAATTTAATCCCATGTCAAACATGGATTTTCTTTCGATCCCGGTGGGCAAGTATGTAGATATTAATCTTAAATTTGGAGAGTCTCTGGAGAACCCACCCATAATATTCAGCGTCAATTATTTTTTAAAAGATAAGAACGGAGATTTTCTAAATGAAAAGACTGATAAGAGAATATGGCTTAAATGGATGGAACTCCGTATCCATAAGGAGGTAGAGGCTGTTGACATTGGTATCGGTTTTATTCCCGAATATAAGGATCTTAAGAGACTGTTTGAGGATATACTTAAAAAAGATTACAGCAGGGAAACATATATAGAACAGTTTAAATTAAGAGTTCCTGAAAACATTTCCAAAATCGATAGAATCACTAAGATTTATAAAGAAGTTGGTCCTGGAGTCCCAGATATATTATTTCAAATACTCGGAGACCAGAAGTCAAGATTAGAAAAGCTGAAGCAAGAGAAAGGGGACTACATATCTCCTCTTGAATTTTAAAAAGGATTCTCTGAATATCTGTCGAATTTATACATAATAAGACCGGTACATGGTTTGGGATAAAAGTATGTAGATTTATCCGGAAGTATATAGCTAAGTGCTGATATTTTTTCTATTTCTTTGACTGTAGGAGCATTTAAAAATATTCCAAGATCAAATTTTGAGTTATTTACTTTTTTAATAGCATTAGTTATATAATGGGTGTAACTGATTTTTTTGATTTGGAACTGCTTGGTAAGTTTTTCTATTAAAAATCTTTTCAGTATATTTATGTCAATATTTAAATATTCACCGCTATCAGCTTTTGAACTGCCGACGGTATCGGTTAGTGATGGTTTTAAGGTTATGAAGTATAGTTTTTCAGGACCGCTGTATATAAAGAAACTTTTAATACCTTTAGACTTTGCATCAAGCAGTCTTTTTTTAATGTATTTATGGGAATTAGTAGTCACTGGCTCAATACTGAATTCTTTTTTTATTTTTTCAAGTACATTGTCAATACCAGGGTAAGTATTAAATTTTATCAGTCTGTGGTTGGGATGTACAAATATATCTTTACTACTGCTCTCGATATACAGAGTAAGTATATAATCTTCGGTTTTTTCAGGATGATTCGTGACTTCATTTATAATACTATCGCGTTTTTTTTTGTAGATAAGTGATGTCTCATAACGGTGGTGTCCATCAGCTATAATCAATTTTTTGTCTTTCATTATTTCTACTATCTTTTTAATGTACTGTGTTTCCGAAATTTTCCATATTTTAAAATTTAAAGACGGGTCATATCCTGCAGCTGTATTAATAAATGGTTTTTTCTTCATGACTTTTTTTAGGATATTCACAATACTTTTTTGATGGTCTCTGTAAAGGGTATAAACAAGACCAAAGTTTGTCCTGCAGCTATTAAGAAGATTCAGTCTGTCCTTTTTAGGTTTTGACTGTGTTTTTTCGTGCGGGATTATATTTGAGCTGCTGTAGGGCTCGATTTTGGTAAGCCCTATAAAGCCGGTGATATTTTTTCTTTTACCATCTGCTGAGAAATTTTCTTTAAAAACATAGAAGTATTTCCTGTCATCAAATATTAAAATCTTGTTCTTTGTCAAATTTTCAAGTATCTTCTGCGCATTTTTATACTTTTCACTGATCCTGCCTCTGGGAAGGATTAAATTGATGATGTTATACGGATCAAGATTATATAATTTTTTTCTTAAAGGTTTTGGTATAACATCATAAGGGGGAGAGATCACATCGGAAATACTTCTGATTTTATCTTTGTTATAAAAAAGTCCACTTAAGGGTAGAACTTCTACCATTAATGCGATCCCTTTCGTGCGTTTGGGTTATTAAATCTTTTATGATGTTAATATAAAATTGATTTGAGATTATAGCAATATAAAGTTTTATTTTCAAATGAAATCTTTAAGTCATATGAAAATTTAAATTGTACCGGATCTGAGTAATATAGAGTAGGATTTAAATAAAATTTATCCATAGATAAACCTAGTAATTATTCCTTTGCTATTATCCTTCCTAAGTGGAGATAACCTGCTATGATTATAACAGATTTATTATAATTACCTCTATGGTGCGATTACCTAATATAATTTATAAAATAAAAGCCTAAAAGTAATCAGGATGTGTTAAAATATTTTTCTGGGGAAAAAAATTAAATAGAATACAATTTTAAAGTTATGGCACTACTTGAAATTAAAAATTTAAGCTTACAGGTCAATGGAAACAAACTCCTTAATAACATTAGCTTAAGTCTAAAAAAGAGGATGGTGTATGCCATTGTGGGACCAAACGGTGTGGGGAAGACCACGCTTGGGAATACCATAATGGGGCTTGAGGGATACAGAGACTTTAAAGGAGACATATTATTTAAGGGGAAATCAATAAAGGACCTGGATATCTATGAGCGTTCACTCAAAGGCATCACACTCTCATGGCAGGAACCGGCAAGATTTGAAGGCATAAGCATTGAAAAATATATCAGTTCATCAGGGAAAGACATATCATCGGATGAAGTGTCTGAAATTTTAAAAGATGTTGGCATGAGTCCAGAAAATTACCGGAAGCGAGCCGTTGATAAAAGCCTCAGCGGAGGGGAAAGAAAGAAAGTCGAGCTTGCATCAATACTTTCAATGAAGCCTGAACTTGTTATCCTTGATGAGCTTGATTCAGGAATTGATATGGATACCATCGAAAATATTTTTAAGGCTGTCAATTACTTGAAATCAAACGGATCTACCATAATTCTTATAACTCATAGCCAGGCGGTATTAAAGCAGGCAGAATATGCTTTCCTCATGTGCCACGGCATGATTTTAAAAGAAGGCAAAACACCTGTTATAAGTAAGTATTTTAGCAATAAATGTCTTCCATGTGACCATAAAAATGAACCGGAAGAATAGAGGGTTTTACAAATGGGTCCAGAAATCTTAATAGAGAAAGCGGGAATCTCACAGGTTCTTAATGACGAAAAGAGTGCAAGTCTTATAATCAATAAAGACCGGGTAACCAGCAAGAAAACGGTACCGGGCCTGGTAGTTGATACTGAAAATATAAAAGATGGAATTAAAATAAACATGACCCTAAAAAATAATACTATTATTGACCGGCCTGTCCATCTTTGTTTTGGGGTAACCGATAAAAAAGCGGTACAGATAATCAAGTTAAATCTGGAAATAGGAAAGAATTCTTCTATGTCTGTTTATTCCCATTGCGTCTTTCCTTTTGCCGAAGATGTAACCCACGCTATGGACGCCACTATAAAAGTGGGAGCAAATTCAAAATATGAGTATCTTGAAAGGCATATCCACAGTGAAGAAGGGGGAATAAAAGTGATTCCCAAAGCTACAGTTGCCCTGGAAAAAAATTCCAGGTACAAATCTGAATTTGAACTTATGCAAGGCAGAGTGGGACGAATTGACATGGATTATCAGGTCTTTTCTAAAAGCTACAGCGTCATGGATATGTCTGTAAGAATAAACGGCCGGGGCAATGACATAATCAATATAAAAGAAAGCGGTAATCTTATCGGAGAATATTCAAAAGGTGTCCTTACCTCCAGAATAGCGGTAAGAGACAATGCAAGTGCAAATATATATAATAAATTAATAGCTACGGCTGATTATGCCAGAGGGCATGTTGACTGCAAGGAGATTGTCAGGGATAATGCTACAGCCAATGCAGTTCCAATAGTTGAAGTAAGAAATCCCAGAGCGCACATAACACATGAAGCTTCAATAGGAAGCGTTGATTCAAAAGAGCTTCAGACCCTCATGTCAAGAGGGCATAGCGAGGAAAAGGCAGTAGAACTAATAATAGAGGGGCTCCTGAGTTAATTTTTAACTAAAAGAAGAGAGATATGAAGATAGAAGTAGTTGAAAATGTACTGAAATATAATAAGGATCAAGCAGATAAAAACAGAAAATTATTTAAAGATAATAAAATTTTAGTTTTGAACTTAATGTCTTCACCGGGAGCAGGTAAGACTTCATTGATCATCGAGACTATTAAAAG
>Ga0315549_1000752_pt1 | contig 37170 bp, 32 predicted proteins | sample SalMarSW160200MG_FD_203101 | JGI IMG/M metagenome (GOLD analysis project Ga0315549, IMG submission 203101) | Salt marsh sediment microbial communities from the Plum Island Ecosystem LTER, Massachusetts, United States - Salt Marsh Sediment SW1601-200 ... | reverse complement strand
AGCATTCTGAACTGAATGCCAGTAGCATCTATTGCCAGGCCCATAAGTCCACCAAGCGCATCTATTTCGCGCGCGATCTGTCCCTTTGCAAGCCCGCCAATAGCTGGATTACAGCTCATCTTCGCAATTGTGTCCTTGCTGATGGTTATCAGGCAGGTTTTGGCGCCGATTTTAGCAGCAGCATGAGCAGCCTCGACGCCGGCGTGACCTGCCCCTATAATAATACAGTCAAAACAGTTGTCTTTCCTTATATTAGGCATAAACCAAAACAAATTTAGGTAGGGCACAAAGTACCAAAGGAACATAGGCACAAAGTGAATCAAAATGAAAAATTACTATGTGCCTTTGTGCCTCTGAACCTATATCCCATTTTGAGATTTCGTGCTTCGAATTTTATTGCGTTGTAGTATATCTTTTTGGGCTTTCTAATCAAGTTAAGTCCGGTGTTACTTAGGCCCCTTACATTCATATTTTGTATCTTGACAAACTGATGTCATTTTTATAATAACGGTACCGAAAAGGTATATGTGAAGGTTTTCAATTAAACACCAGTGAAATACTTTTTTATTTGGAGTAAGGGATTATGAACGGTCTTAAATATTTTTTCTATATTATTTGTCTTTTGTCGATTTGTTATATAACTGGCTGCACTATTGTACCTTCGGGTCATATTTCAGCCGGGGATATTGAAATTGACTATGGCCCACCGCCTTCACCTTATGTAGTAATTACTCGGCCACCTCCACCAAGCAGACTTCACGTCTGGATCAAAGGCAGCTATATTATAAGCGGAAACAAATGGGCCTGGAGAGAAGGACACTGGGATGCGCCGCCGCGCCGAGGTAAGGTATGGGTACCTGACCGAACCAGGCAAAAAGGACAAGTCTGGATTTGGACGCCAGGCCGTTGGCGATAGAAATCCTGAATGCCTCAAAATGCTTAAAGCCTATCGCCAAACCTTTATATAAAAATATGCAGATGGCTTAAGCTTTGTAGGGTGGGGTTCACCCCACCGATTTGATTAGGCGGGGCAAGCCTCGCCCTACGACTCGTCAGAGCGTAGGACGTGCCGTAGTCCCGAATCGCGTATTATACGGAAACTATATAAGCAATGTTTAGACATATTTTTCATCAGTTAAGAAGTTGTGGTTATGTCCGATAGGCCTTATCGACAGGATTTGACTCACCGTGCGGAGATATATAGTAGTCTCCGCAAGCAGGACAACGCAGAAATCGACGTTCGCGTAGAGCGGTACCTTCGGGCGGAACACCACCCCATCGTTTCAAACTCGTGGTTTGCTCCTGCGTCTTCAGAGTGCATCGGCCTGTTCAGTTACGGCTACTTTTACGGATGTATCTCGCAATCTCAGGCTGTGGGAGAAGCGCTCATTCGGTTCATGTGCCAATGTAACAAGTTTCGCCCGGAATCGGACTTTGAAGAAAACGTCAGATTGTTGAAACAGCGAAAATTCATCGACGAAAAGTTTGAGAATCTCTGTTCCTGTCTTTGGAAAGGTCGACACGACTACCACCATATGAACCAGGGCGTCGAGACCGATCGGCAACGTCTTGAACAGATGGCACTTACCAAAATCCAGACACTCGCGGAGTTGGAGAAATGGGTTTTTCAGTACTCTGACACTCACGGCTGCATCACTCCCAAATGGCCGAAATACTGGCCTGAGTTTAAAGATGGCAAGTACCAAGTCTACCTTCGACTCTCACCGTAGGCATCTGTATAAAAAGGCGAGGCAACGAACAATTTCAGTTGACCGCTGATCGCCAAGCAGTTATGTGCTTTGAGAGCTTGAAGTTGAAGACAATCCCCTCAGCCCGGCACCACAGGTGTGCCGGCTAATCGTTGTCTATCGTTCCTCGTTCCTCTAACGTCACTGTGCCTTTTCCGTCAGTCCGGTTATGGCCCGGCCTTCGCCGAGACGAGCGCAACGGCTGAGGCTATCGCAAAATTGGCTGTGTGTGTGATGCTAACACTTATATGTTCGATTCCGAGTTTGTCAGCAATTTTTTTTACCTCTCCGCTAAGAGTAACCTCTGGTTGACCAGAATTATTATTTACTACTTCGATGTCTGTCCAGGCGATTTTGCCTCGCCAGCCGGTCCCCATAAGTTTGAGAATCGCCTCTTTAGCAGCGAATCGGCCGGCGAATTTCTCCACCGGGTCTTTGTTCGACTGAGCATAGCTCTGCTCAGCGGCAGTAAAAACTCTATCGACAAACCTCTGGCTGTGCCGCTTGAGCATCTCTTCGATCCGCGGACAATCTACAAGGTCAATACCATGTGCCACGATTTCCATCGGTTGAGTATATTTATCCGGCCTGAGCAACAGGCAGCCCCGCCCGATTATAAATACGAGCTGCCTTATTCATTGTTTATGCGATATATCTGTTCCAGGCAGAATTGAATAAACGGCTCGGTATTACCCAGTGCTGCCTGTTGCAGCAACTTTGCGTTAAGTTCCTCGAACGCTTCTTTTCGCCGATCGGCATGGATTTTTTGCTCGAGTTGTTGCTGTACTTTTTCAAGCGGCACATAGCCTTTGTCGGTCCTATTCTCGAGCTTCATTATGAAAATATGTCCCTCAGCCTCGATCGGCCCTGTAACTTCGCCCTGCTGCATTTTCTTTGCCTCAACGGCAAGAACATCGTATGGCTCGGCCAGCGATTCCGGGGCCCTCGGTTTCCATAGTCCCCCGAACTCACGTCTGTGACCATGTGAGTATTGCTTGGCTAATTCGCCGAAGTCCTCGCCATTCTCGATTCGACGGATCAATTCTTTGGCCAGCTCTCTGGCTCGTTCAAGCTGGTCCGCGTCAGGGTCTGTGATATCAACTCTTGCTATCTGAATATCAATTAGCCGGAATTGCAGAACGGAGGGAGTCAAGAAAAACTCATCTTTCAATTCGTTATAGTGCTCCACTAATTCTCCATGTGTAATGGGCTTGTTATTGGGCAACTTCGATGCAATGTAACTCTGAGTCAGAATCAATCTCTTCTGTTGTTCCTTGAATTTTTTTCGATCCATTCCTCGCTGTCTAAGCGCCTCTATAGCTCTGGCCTCGTCGCCTCCAAAGCTTAGAATAAGCTTTCTTAACTCACTCTCCGCTGCCTTATCCAGAGCTTCATCTACATTTTCTCCCAATTGCTGTTTGGCTTCCTGATAGAGTAGAATATTTGATACTCTGCTCATAACGGCTTCTTCAACCTCCGTCCGTGCCAGTTGCCTAAAATCGTCAAGGCTACTTGTTTTTGTGATGGGTTTGAAACGCTCTATAAGAGACACACCAGGTCGGTCGCGATTTGCCGGCGATCTAATTATCTCCTCATAGGTAAGAGTTTCACCCCTGACAATCAGCACATCCGGGCGCTCCGGCTCTTGCGCAGATGCTATCCGTTCATACTCCTCGTCACTAAGAGTTGATTTGACTTTCTCTTCGCAGCCACTGAACAGGCAAATAACGAGAATATAGAACGTCAAGATCGCTTTCGACCACTTGCCACCTACTGTTTCGTTCATCTTGAGCATATCTTTTAACACTAACACAAATTTTCCTTAAAATCTTGAAGACCTATTGTGATATCTCAACATTACCCCGTAAGTCAAGCTCGTCAGCCACCTCACGCATTCCCATAATCGCATCTGTAATCAGTTCACTAAGTTCCACGCCTAATATTTGGGCGCCTTTTTCGATTATTTCCCTATTTACTCCGGCAGCGAATGATTTGTCTTTCCATTTCTTCCTGACCGATTTCGCCTTCATATCCATCACACTTTTGCTCGGGCGTACTAATGCCGTAGCCACTATAAGGCCGGTAAGCTCGTCAACAGCGTAGAGAACTTTTTCCAGCTCGCTTTGAGGCTCGACATCCGTACATATCCCCCAACCATGAGATAACACCGCTCGGATGTAGTCCTCAGGCCAGTTGTGTGAGCGAAGAATCTCTTCTGTCTTCCGGCAATGCTGCTGGGGAAATTGCTCATAGTCCAGATCGTGGATCAGGCCGATCACGCCCCATTTTTCTTCGTCTTCGCCGCGTTTTCGGGCAGAGTAACGCATCACAGCCTCCACGGCCAGCGCGTGTTTGATTAATCCCTCATTCTTGTTATATTCTTTCAAAATTGCCAAAGCTTCATCGCGGCTTGGCTGATGCTCTGCCATCATTAACTCCAGGAAAAACTATCCGGACGTTAATCCAGAAATTTTATCATGTAATCTAAACGCAAACAGGTGATAATGCAATTATCATTTCTATCTTTGCCACAACGCATTTGCTATAAACCTATAGATTACCTCTGCCATGTAGTAGCTATTTACCTGCAAAGCAACATTTTAAAATCTTTCCTTGCAGGACCTATGCAGTCTATGTCTATTAACGGCTCAGGGAATTTTTCATTTTCTCATACATTTGTAAATCGAACATAAGAATGCCTCTGCCGACGCCAGCAGGGTCGCCTTTTTTGGCAAATTGAAATGCCATGTATCGACCATCGTCGCTCACCACGGGATTGGATGCCTTGTAGTCCGGATAGTCACTTAAAAATGTCAACCGTTCTGTCTGACCCGAACCATCCAGGGCAAGCTTATAGATGTCAATGTAATGAATTTCTTTGCCGCTGTGTTTGTCGCACTCTACTAGTGTGAATTTGCCATCGGGCAAGATTCCTTCCGGCTCATCATATTGATTCGGTGCCTTTGAGTAGTTGACTATTTTACCAGTTTCGATTTCCAGCCCAATTACTTCCGTGCCCTGATAGCCATACGCACTGAATATCAGTTCCTTTTCGTCCGGTGGACGGAAACTCTGTGTCTCCAAGCTGCATTCAAATGGCAAATCCTGCTTATCGAGAATCTTCTTCTTATCTGCCAATTTCGGTATATCATGTTCGTAAACAACATCTGCCATGTAGAACGCGCCTCTCTGAGTCCATGCGGTCCGCATTTGTCTGCGCGAGACTGCTGGACCCTCAGAACATTTCTCGCCTAATGGCGTTGGTGGTCCTGAAAGATTTTTATTTAATACCCATAGCTGGGCATTCTTCTCGTCGCGGCTGGCCCATGGATCACTTACATCGAACTGACGAGATCCTGATAACAGGATGTCACCGTTGGCAAGATACAGCGCACGTGTATAACCCTCATGGAAATAATGGTGTGTCATTGGACGGATAATTCCAGTCTTCAATTCTACTTCGTACACGTCACCAAATGTCTTTTCGATAAAGAGGATACGCTTACCATCGTGGGACCAGTCTGCCCTCTGGCCAAAATGCGTCGCTCGCTTAATGTAAGGCGGAAGTTCATCTAATGGTGATTTGGCTTGCTTCTCGCCTGCCCAGCAACTCATCGTCCCGGCTACTACGAAAGCCATCAATAAGCTATCAAGTCGTTTGCTTCTCGAATATAACACGATTTTCTCCTTCTTTGACAATTGGTTAAGGGATCACAGATGACCCTATTCATAGGTGCGACCCAAATGCCCAACGATGGTCCTTTTCACCTCGAGCGGGTTTATCATTCCCAGATGACGGTAGATAATCTCCCCGCCCGGCTTGACAAGAATAGTGTATGGAATACCGCCCGGTGACTGCATATCTACAGCTTCCATAAGGGCATATCTGTTCTTTGAATTGTATAGGTAGTTCCTGCAAGACGCCTGATGTTTTTTCAAAAAAGATATGGCCCTGTCTTTTGTCTTTGGTGAATCGACACTAACGGTAATAAATTCGAAGTCTCTACCGCGATACATGCGGTGGATGGTGACAAGCTCAGGGAACTCTACTACACAAGGCCCGCACCATGTTGCCCAGACATTTATAAGCCGTAGTTTATCAGAGTCGTTCTTAACAAGTTTCTTTAAGTCGGATCCGCTTATCATATCCAAGTTGACGGGCTCCTTCGCCCAGGCCTTTAGAGCATTTTCAACGGACTGCCTCTTATCCGACCATTTAATAGAGCAGCCAAATGTTCTTGTCCTCTCAACCGAAACCTCTTTTTCTGCTACTAATGCTTCAATTGCATTTCGCGCATCATGTGACTTGACCTGTTCGGGCTTTTCGGAATCATCGATTCGACCAACGTAGCGAAGCTTGCGTTGCTTGTCGAATATGAAAACGTGTGGCGTCGAGGTCGGACCATACGCCCGGGATACTTTTTGTTCATCTCCGTCGTACAAATAAGGAAAGTTGAAATTCTGGTCACTTGCCCGAATTTTCATCTCTTTCAATGAGTCACTTAGATCTGAGTAGCCAAGTTCGTCCAAACGCACGGCTTGGGGGTCATTAGGTGATATTGCCACTACCGCAACGCCTTTTTGCTTATAGTCTGCTGCTAATTTCTTTATGCGCTGCTCGTACGCCTGCGCAGTTGGACAGTGGTTGCAAGTGAAGATCACAACGAGAATATCGGCTTTGTCAAAATCCGTTAGCTTGTAATACCGGCCATCTACACCCGGCAAATTAAAATCAGGTGCGCTTTGACCGATTTCTAGTGTCACAATCTTATTTGTCGCAGCTGAAGTGAAATTTGTTGCTATAAGCAAGATCATTACAACCGCTGAGAAAAATTGACTACATTTATTCATTGTTAAACCTCTCACAATTTTAGTCCTTCATTTCTACTTTACTCAAACCGGCCGGTTCTTGCTGTCATACCCGCGAAAGCGGGTATCCAGTTAACGAATCGACCCGTAGATTCCCGCCTGCGCGGGAATGACAAATTTTGTTCTGTTACTATCAGATAAGTTATTAAGATAGTTTTGTTCTTAAAAACGGTCAGTTTAAGTACTTTACTTGCTGGCCTATTTTTTAACTTCTATCTGCAACTTTGATTCCTCGCATTGGGCTCGGCGATTAAGTATTTTACGCAAAATAGCGATTAGAGTTCGCTGCTCGAAATAATTACTGTTAAGACGTAATGAAACTGTCTTAGCATCTGTAATTCTAACCTTGCCGGATGTATTGGCAAATAAAGAATCTGCCTTAGCACCGGGCTCGTTCACAAACGAAAAGACTAAATCTTGCCCTGAGACCGTGATACTTCTAATGCCGATTTTACTTGCGGCTATTCGAAGCTCAGCTATTTCAAGCAAGAGCATGACCTCATCCGGCGCCGGCCCATAAATGTCTGCTAATTCGTTCCTGATTTGCTTTAAATCTTCAGCATTTCTTGCCACGGCAATTCTCCGATAGACATCCATTCTGTGTCTGTCAATCGGTACATAATTTTTCGGAATATAGGCCGGAAATCCAAGGTCGATAGTTGCTGTAGGTATTAATTCGATCGGCTCATTATTTAGCTGCTTAACCGCATTTGCCAACAGCTCGCAGTACATCTGATAGCCAACAGTTTGAATATGTCCCGATTGCTCCGGGCCCAAGATATTGCCTGCCCCCCTAATCTCCAGGTCCCGCAGCGCGATTCTAAAGCCGGCCCCAAGATGTGAATATTCTTCTATAGCCTTTAATCGTTTTGCCGCGGTCGGGGTAATCGGCCGAGTCGCCGGCAGCAGCATATAGGCATACGCCCGATGTTTATATCTGCCGACTCTGCCGCGAAGCTGATGAAGCTCCGCAAGACCGAACCTGTCCGCGTCGTTAATGAGTATTGTGTTTGCGTTGGGAATATCCAGGCCAGATTCGATGATGGTTGTGCATACAAGTACGTCTGTCTGGCCAAGAACAAAATCTATCATTGCCTTTTCCAGTTCGCTTTTGGCCATCTGGCCGTGTGCGATCCTTACCTTTGCATCGGGAACGAGCTTTTGAACTTCCCACGCCTTTTTCTCGATGGTCTTGACTCTATTGTGCAGGAAAAACACCTGTCCCTGACGATTCAGCTCTTTGAAGATTGCTTTTCTGATGAGTTCTCTGTTGTAGGCTGTTACTCTTGTTACGATGCTTCGCCTGTCCAATGGAGGTGTCGCTAATGAGCTTATGTCGCGCAGGCCCAGCAGCGACATATGCAGTGTGCGTGGAATAGGCGTCGCTGTCATTGTCAGGATATCAACGTTTACGCGTAACTTCTTGAGTTTCTCTTTGTGCTCGACACCAAACCTCTGCTCTTCGTCAATTATCAAGAGCCCGAGGTCCTTGAATCTTATGTCACCGCTTAAAAGTCTATGTGTGCCGATTAGTATGTCCACTTTGCCCTGTTTGGTTCGAGCAATAATGTCACTTGCTTGCTTGAACGTTTTGAAGCGATTCAAAACCTCAATGCAGATTGGAAAATCGGCAAAGCGCTCAGTGAACGTCCGTTCGTGCTGCACGCTCAGAACAGTAGTTGGTACGAGCATCGCAACTTGTTTTCCACTCTCAACCGTCTTAAACGCCGACCTCATCGCAAGCTCGGTTTTGCCATAACCGACGTCGCCGCATAAAAGTCTATCCATTACCACAGGCTCTTGCATGTCCGCTTTGATCTGTTCGGCTGCTGTAGTCTGGTCCGGCGTCTCTTGATAGGCAAACGATTCTTCGAATTCAACCTGCCAGTTGGAATCATCGCCGAATGCAATCCCACCCATTGCCTGGCGTTTCGCCTGGACTTGCAACAACTCTAAGGCAAGGTCACGGACAGACTTGGCTACTTTTTCTTTTTGTTTCTGCCATCTCTTCGAGCCGACCTTACTGAGCTTTGGTCGCTTCGGGCTTGTTCCTATATACTTTTGTACTAGTGCGATATTACGGACCGAAACCTGTATTTTCACGCCGTCCGCATATCCAATCGTGAGGTATTCCGATGTGCAGCCTTCTTTTTGAATAGTATTTATCCCCAGGAATTTTCCGATACCGTAGGAGGCATGAACGACATAGTCTCCTTCCTGCAGGTCGGAAAGTGTATCCACCGGAGCTGTGATACGCACCGGTCGTTGCCGTCTGCGAAGCGCAAACTGACCAAAAAGCTCGTGATGGCTTACTACGATCGTCTTGAGAGAATTAATCACAAACCCCTGATGAATAAAGCCCATCTCTAACTTGAAATTTGGCGGCACTTGCGGGCTTATTTCTTTAATGATCTCGCTTACGCGTTTTATTTCAGCTTGACTTTCGCAATAAAAAAGCACTTTCTTGCCGGCTTTTGCCTGCTGCAATAGCTCCTCCAGAGCAGCCTTGTGTCCCGACCATAGAGAAGTGGCTTTTCGTTCGAATTGCTGAATGCTTCTTATGTCGACCTTCAGAAAATCGCCCGGCTGGGATGTGGCAAACCTGCATATATGTAATTGAGGAAACTCCGCCATTGCCTTATAGATTTCCGACCAGCCATAGAGCTGAGAGTTCCCTTGCACTCGTTCACAGAATACTGCTGCAACTTCTTCAATATCGCTGGGCTCTTCAAGGATTACGATAGTGTTTTTCGGCAGAGTATTTATGAAAAGCTCCTTCTGTTCTGTCCTGGCTCCACAAATTGCGGATACGATGCTGAGGTTTCTGAGCTTTTCGGTGGAACGTTGTGTATCCAGATCGATTACGCGGAGAGTCTCTATGCTGTCGCCGAAAAACTCGATTCGAAACGCCTCAGCTTCGCCCGGCTGCGTGCTGTCAGCGCCGTTGGCCGATAGCTTCACTTTGTTGCTAATCAGCGGCGCATATATATCTATTATCCCTCCTCGACGAGCAAACTGACCCGGCAAATCAATTTGATCTACGCGCTCAAAGCTATTCTCTACCAGCCATTCAACTACTACTTCAGGTGATATAGTCTTGTCCACTTCAATATGCAGTGAGCTTTTCGCAAGTGATTCCGGCTTTGGTACGGGCTGACAAATCGCCTGCACCGGTGCTGCAATCACAAATTGCAAACCAACCTCAGAAATCTGAGTACCGAGTGATGAGATACGGGACACGAGCTTAAGTCTTTCGGCCCTGGTTTCATCAGTGGCATCGGCGAGCTCTTCCTCACCTTCCCAGGCTGCAAGCACATCAACGCTCCTGCAGCCAAAGGTCTGCATATCGTCGGCTGCTCTGTCGGCATCATCGATGTGTTGACAGATATAGAGGACTGGCTGGCTGAGTTTTTCTGATATGGACGCCGCCAGTAAGCGCGCAAACGACCCCCACGTCCCCTCGACTTTCACGGCCCCATTATCCGCTTGGGCCAGTCGGGAGATTATCTTTGCAACTATTTTTTCCCGCCCAAGGTCCATAACAAGTTATACCGAAATCACAGTATAACCGTTTCAAATCCTTTTAGTGAGTATTTATTGGAAATGTGCTAGCATCGTGATTCAGGGTCTACAGCAAATAGACTGTTTATTTTTTGTCACTCTCGCGCAGGCGGGAGTCTAAAAAACCTAAAAAGACTGGATTCCCGCTTTCGCGGGAATGATAGGTAGTCATGAGTCTTTGAAAAGTGACAGTTATTCATTTGAAACGGCACTGGAAGAAACACACTCTGGTCCCACAGGACAAAATACTCTTTTCATGTAGAGCTTGTCGAGGCATCTGGCCGCTATGGGAACCTTGTGCACAAAAAGGGCCCCGCTACATATTTATCATCAATGCACAAGCCGTTCTATAATAGTATGCAGGAAAAATGAATTGTTCTCTTGGATGGCCACTTTTTTCATGGTTTCTTCTCAAACCACTCAGATTCTTTTTTCCTTCATTCATCAAGCTAAAATGCCGATTTTATACTGAGTATGTGGATTCTGAAAAAGGGCTGGCCTATTAAGTTTTGAGGCGTTAAAGGTCACAATTTATGACAGAAATCAAAAACCATGATAGCAAAGACAGAGATTGGCCTTGGGGTACTCAGAAAGAAGGAGTTATTTCTCTCCCGAAGTTGCCTCCAGAGTGGGAAACGATTACCGATGACCCAATAATCAATCGCGTAGCAAACCTTGCGCACCTAGCCCTTGCAACATCTTTATATTCACAGATATATAACCTCTCTTTTAAGGAGCGCTATCAGATTGAGAAAATGTTTGAAGAGGAATGTCTTAGTTCAAAAGAATTCTTTGTTCAGTCTGCACAGAACATGAAAGGCAACATTTCAAGCAGGAGGGTAGATTTTGTTAAAGAAGGTGATGCCTGGGTCGACGATACCGATAGGTGGCTACACACAAACTTGCGTGGTCAGATCGACTTTGATGCGTGGAAAGACCTTGTGAGACGTTTGTATTCTTTGATAGATGTTCATAATGTACTGTGGTCTATTTCAATCGAACACTTCAAAAGTGTTGAAGTAAATATACAAACAAAGCTTTGCAAAATACTAAAATCGAACACAAAAACAGAGCAAAAGGCTGAAGGGACCAAGATTATGATAACGGCGAGAACAAGTAAGGAAATTTGGGAAGCCATAAAAAGTGAATATGACATCTGTAAGAAGGATTTTGGCAAGAAGATTAACTTCGTGTCGGATTCATTCAAAAGGAAAATCATATTTCGTGATGTTGAACACGCATTTGTATTAGCGTCACAGGGTTTCTCGAAACCAGCTCTTATTCTAGCCGGAGGTGTCATTGAGGAATTACTAAGACTATACTTAGAGCATAAGAATATCAAGCCGCTCTCTAATAACTTTGATGGATATATTAAAACCTGTGAGCAAAAGAAACTTTTGAAAAAAGGGATTTTTCAGTTGTCGGATTCATTAAGACATTTTAGGAATCTGGTTCATCTCGACAACGAAAAAACAGAAAGACATACCTTATCAACGGCAGCAGCAAAGGGTGCTGTTTCCTCTATATTCACTATTGCCAATGATTTTCAGTAGATTGTGGGGGCTGGTAAGCGATTAGGCATCAAAGCAAACTCAATAGGGACCGGCTAATACCAATTGTGCTTGATATTTGCGCCTTTGTCATTTCGACCATAGGGTTGCGAAGCAACCCGAAGTGGAGAAATCTGTTAAAAAGCAGATTTCTCGACTCCGCTTCGCTGCGCTCGAAATGACAACCATAGGAGCAGGTAGGGTGGGCTTTAGCCCACCAATAAGGAAAAGTAAATGGTGTGGTACTCGTCTCGGCGTAGGCATGGAGAGCCGGAGTTGGAAACTCCAATCTGCCTAAAATTTTCAACGAGGTGGTTTGCATTATCCTCTGATTTTCTTAGCTGCTTCGACGACTTTCTCTGCTGTTATGCCGAATTTTTCAGAGCAGCTCTCATAACTTAGCGGGGTCTTGCTGGTAGAAGCGTTTCAGCTCTTCATACAAGTTTGGATATGACTTGCGCAGTTCTTTCGGCATTTCGAAAAAGTACTCAGTAGCAACAGCAAAGAACTCAGCCGGATTCGTAGCGGCATACTCATCCAAAACAGTTTCACGTTTGTGACCAACTTGACGACGCAGTTTTTGGTAGTCTTTCCGCAAAATACGTGCCCAGGTTATGTAAGAAGACCGCCGCTTAAGAACAGGGGTGCTATCACCTCTTGCGCCAGAGCTGTCGAGCTGATGGGCAAATTCGTGAAGAACGACGTTATGTCCATTATGAATATCATCAGCACTACGGCGGGCATCGTCCCATGAGAGCACGACCGAGCCGTGACGCCAGGACTCACCCAAGCGGACATCAGGGCCTTCCACGACAACGCCGCCAATTAGGTGTTTTGCCTTGGGAACTACGTACGACCGTGGATATACCAGAATGGAAGTAAGCCCCGGATAATAATCAGTCTTTCGGTGCAGTAGAAGGATACAGGCTTGGGCTGCTATTGTGATCTTTATCTCATCGGTAATCTCCAGGCCGCCGCAACCTTCGAAATGCTTTTCTGCAACAAAGATTAGGATATGTTTTTGTAGCTCTTTTTTGTCTTCTGAGGGTAATCTCGCATAGAAACGCACATTTCTTTCGATCATCGCCAGCCACGCATCAGGAAACCGCTGGGCAGCAATCCGGTTCCGCCTCCATTTCTTGAATCCGAACATATAGTCTTCGTATTATAGCCTCGGATGTCTCTTGTAACAGATTCTATTTGCCAAGACACTTATGCGCAGCTTCGACGACCTTTTCGGCTGTTATACCGAATTTCTCAAAGCAAACCTTGCCGGGTGCAGAAGCACCAAATGAAGACATCCCAATGAAAATGCCTTTTTCACCCAGCCATTTATGCCAGCCAAGTTCAACGCCAGCTTCAACGCCGATCCGAGCCTTGACATCCGGCGGCAAAACCGAGTCTCTGTATTTCTCGCTCTGTTTCTCAAATAATTTCCAGCATGGCATACTAACTACTTGTGCAGCTATCCCTTCTTTAGCTAGGGCCTCAGCGGCACTCAAAGCCACGGATACTTCTGAGCCGGTCGCCAGTAGTAGCACATCTGGTTTATTCGCCGCGTTGCGTCGCAACGGGTCGGCACCGACAAGAATATACGCGCCTTTACTCAGATTTGTCGCAGACGCATACTTTGTTTGGTCCAGGACCGGCAATCCCTGGCGCGTTAGTAGCAACGCTGTAGGCCCATCGCGGTGCTCGAGGATGTAATTCCAGGCCTGCGCGGTCTCGTTAGCGTCTGCCGGCCTGAAAACGAGCAAATTCGGAATCGCCCTGAGTGCAGCTAATTGCTCAACCGGCTGATGCGTTGGCCCATCTTCGCCGATGCCGATACTGTCGTGCGTCCAGACGAATATGCTCGGATAATTCGATAGTGCAGCTACGCGAACCGCTCCACGCATGTAGTCGGAGAATACCAAAAACGTTCCGCCGTAGGCTCTTGTCAATCCACTAACGGAGATGCCGTTGATAATAGCGCCCATCGCATGTTCTCTTATGCCGTAGCGGATGTATCTGCCATCGTACGCGCCCTTTTGAAAGTCTTTCGCGCCTGCGAACTTTGTATTGTTTGATGGAGTTAAGTCTGCCGAACCACCCAGGACTAAAGGTAATTTTGGCATTAAAGCGTCAAGCACTTTACCCGAGGCCTTTCGTGTAGCAACCGAACTGCCAGGCTCGAATTTGGGCAGAAGCTTATCGAGATTAATGGACAGCTTGCCCTCGGGTGAATCTTTGAATTCCTGCGCCAATTCAGGGTACTCGTTGGTGTATTCGCCGAACATCTTGTTCCAGACCACCTCGGCTTCTTTACCCTTGTCGATGACTTTGCGCATGTGGTCCAAAACCTGCTGAGGGACGTAAAAGCTGTTCTCGCCGTCCCAGCCGAATTTCTCTTTTATAAGTTTGATTTCATCTTCACCCAGAGGTGCCCCATGAGCCTCGGCTGTGTCCTGCTTATTGGGACTGCCGTAAGCGATGTGTGTGCGGAGATTGATAATTGAAGGCCTGCCCTTTTCTTTCTTAGCGTTTTTCACGGCCTTTTCAAATAGTGCCATATCATTGCCATCCCCGGGGACAATTTGTACATTCCAGCCGTACGCCTCGAAGCGTTTGGCACGGTCTTCTGTGAATGCAAGTTCGGTTGGCCCATCGATGCTTATATGGTTATCATCGTAAATGACAACGAGGTTATCCAGGCCGAGGTGGCTGGCTAATGAGCAGGCCTCCGATGCCACGCCCTCCTGAAGGTCGCCGTCACTTGCAATTACATAGATTCGATAGTCAATTATTGGAAAACCTTCACGATTGAAATAGCTGGCCAGGTACTTTTGTGCTATAGCCATACCAATAGCATTGGAGATTCCCTGTCCCAAGGGTCCTGTAGTGACTTCGACGCCGAGGTCGGGGTCATATTCAGGATGGCCAGGCGTTTTACTGCCCCACTGTCGGAATTTTTTCAGTTCGTCTAAGCCGATGTCAAAACCAGCCAGATACAACATGGTATAGATAAGTGCGCTTCCATGTCCGGCTGAGAGAACGAAGCGGTCGCGGTTATGCCATCGTGGATTAGCCGGATTGCATTTGATATGTCTGGTCCACAGCACGTACGCTGCCGGCGCCATTCCCATCGGCATACCAGGATGGCCGGAATTGGCCTTTTGCACCGCCTCCATTGACAGAAATCGAATTGTCTGCACGCAAAGCTCATCAAGCTCAGAAAGACCTAGGCTACTAATAGTTTCTTTCATCATCGGTCCTCATATAAGATTTCAATACGATATTCTGAAAAAACGAATTTTATAATATACTGTCAGTTTTTAATCTACGCAAGTATCTTTGTCCTTTTACGGATGTGAGTGGATGTAAGGAGTTTATGAGCTGTGCCTCCAACACAAATCTGCGCAGAACCTCGGTTCTCGAACAAATATGCATCTTCTTGAATATCCGGTTGAATTGCTCCTGGACGGTAGAGCGGGCCACGGCCATCAGAGTGGTAAGTTCGATATCTTCCAGCCGGCCGGAAAGGACGTGGCGAACCAACTCCCTCTGGCGAGGTGATAATCCGTAACGCTCAGCAAGTAGAAAGAATTCGCGTTCGGCTATTACCATACAATCATTTTCCTCTCTATCCATACGCTGTATTCAGCGGTAATGAAATTAAAGATAGCTGGCATATTTTCCAGGAGACATTCACTTTACTTGAACGTTATCAGATTGTTCCAGTTGGAACTCCTCGAGCCCCGTTAGATACCTTTTCGAACCTGTTGATTTACCCCGTTAGAATGCCCCGTGTGAGTCCCGTTAGAAAGGCGAAGGGCTTCTAACGGGGTTCACCTCCAGTCCCCTCTTGCGCGGGGACGAGCTTGCTCCTACGAAGGCAAGGGTGCATCTAATGGGGCGAGCATCTTCAAACAGAACCTGTCGGTCATGCCTGCGATATAGTCACATACGGTGCGTTGCAAGCCCTGCTTGGGTATGAAGCTCTGAAAATAATATGGCATACGCTGCTGCTGCCGGCAGAGGCTGTCAAAAAGCTGGCCGAGCCATTGTTCGACTCTTTTGGCTGTTTGGACTAAAGATTCGTGCTGATAAAAGTTCTGCAGCAAGAAGTCCTCCAGCTCGCACAGTTTGCTTTCGCTTTCGGTTGAAAGCACAATCAAGTTCTCGACTCTATTGTAAACATCTTCGACCGTTTTTATACCTTTGCGTTCGATGTTCTTTTTGCTTTCATCGATACAGTCACTAACAAGCGTATCAATTATTGCCTTTGCGGTCCTTGTTCTTCGGATTGTTCGGTCTCTGATTTTTCCAGCTATTAATTTGCTTTGCTCATGTTCAAATAGTTTGACAGCCTTGAGCTGATCAGCAGTTATCAACCTGGCCCGCATTCCATCCTCAAGATCATGACAGTTGTACGCGATGCGGTCTGCAACGTCAGCAATCTGGCCCTCAAGGGAACAATTTGCCTCGCTGAACGTCTCATCTGCAGACACATCGTATCGACCTTTGTGCCTAGCTAATCCCAAACGCGTCTCATACATCAAATTCAAGCCCATAAAATCAGGATAAGGATGCTCCAGCAAATCTACGATTCTCAGCGTTTGCTGATTGTGCTCGAATCCGCCGAATCGAGCCATCAGGTCGTCAAGAGCCTTTTCTCCAGCGTGGCCGAAGGGTGGGTGTCCCAGGTCGTGTGCCAGGCATATTGCCTCAGTGAGGCTTTCATTTAGTCTTAACTGGCTTGCAATGGTTCTTCCAATCTGAGCGACCTCTATGCTGTGTGTCAGACGTGTTCGGTAATAATCATCCAGGCCAGGTGTAAAAACTTGCGTTTTGCCTTCGAGTCGGCGAAACGCCGAGCAGTGAATTATGCGGTCGCGGTCACGGTCAAAGTCTGAGCGGTATGGGTGCGGTTTTTCCGGGAACTTTCGGCTATGGCTTTTGTTTTCGGAAACTGCATAAGAACTAAGCTCACTGGACATAAATAATTGACTATTTACTATTGACTATTTATTATTTTTTCGACATTCAATATTCAATTTGCTTTGTAGAAAATACATTGTTTGTTATTTCGAGTGAGCCCCCTTTCTTGCTTTCGCAAGAAAGCAGGGGGGCGAGTCGAGAAATCCCTCGACCTGGCTCGAGACAAGTCTATTTTTTGGTAGATTTCTCCGCTTCGCCCCTTAGGGGCTTCCATTCTCCGTCCCTTAGGACTGCGAAGGATGAATCGGTCGAAATGACAGTAAGTCTTTTCTACAGACCTTATTCAATTCATAAGCCTGGAAGGTTATTTTTTTCACTTACTTGTTTTAGCTCCATAAGGAGCTCTGTTAAGCTTTGGCTGATAACTTTTGTGTCGCTGCATATGCTCATGAAGTTTGTGTCACCGTCCCAACGAGGTACGACATGGATATGTAGATGACCAGGCAAGCCGGCACCGCCACATCGGCCAGAATTCATTCCGACATTAAAGCCGTGCGGTTTTATTGCAATAGACAGCACTTTTTGCGACTCCCTGACCAGCTTAATCATATCCAATAGTTCTTGCTCAGTTGCCAGATTAAGTTCAGCAATATGCCGGGCAGGTGCTATTAGCAGGTGACCGTTGTTATAGGGGAAGCGATTCAGTATAACGATGCTGTGCTCTGTGCGCCATAACACCAGGTTACTATCGTCATCGTCGGGGTGCTGCAGATTATGGCAGATAAAGCAGCCATCGGTTTTATCCAAGGCCTGAATGTAATTGATTCGCCACGGCGCCCATAAATTATTGCGTTGCAATCTACCACCTCGGCATTTCTATATTATTTTCTTCAGACCGCAAAAGCTGAACTTTGAAATTTTGTTTGATGGTTATCAACGGCTTTGCTCCAGGAAGCGGGATTGAAGTTTGTATATTCATCTCATATTGGTGGTTGAGCTGTTCGAGTTGACCGGTATCGATATTGAATAAATCCTCGCCTTGGCCTTGCAGGTCACGGAATTCAAGACCCATCGAGAATTGCCTTAAAAAGCCGAGCCTGCCACTGAGTCTGAAACTGCCGGAGTACGGAATCGGCCAATTCCGTTTAACAGATTCCGCTAAGCTAAACGAGCTGTTTATCACTGCGAGGCGACCTTGTTCGCTGGGACGAATACCATCAAAGGTATAAGTTACATCCCGCGCTCTCTTTAAAACCATTGTAGTAGGTGCGGGCAGTTGTGAATCCCAGCTTTGGCCGATAGAAACTCCTTCGGTAAACTTTTCAATGCTCGAAGCCGAATCCCAGAGAAACCACTGGATAGCTATGAAGTCCTCAACCATATCGGAGTCTTTGATTCTTTCCTTGCCCGGACGAAATGCTTTATTCCCAGCTTCTTTGGCTACCCGTTCCAAGTCTGAGTAATCTTGTATTTTGCCGATAGGATCGATGGTGAAGGTAAAGGTTTTGCCCTTAAGACTCTCAAGAGCATCCCTGCCTCGGCTTTTGGTGCGCGTGACCTTCACCTGTTTGCATGTTGCCTCTATGGTTGTCAAGCCATACGGGTCAACCTTAATAGGCGTATAAGCGATGACCATTTCCATCGACTCAGTGGACTTACTCAATGTGCCCTGGTCTGTGGATGACTCGCCTTGTGGGTTCCAATCAACGTCTATCTGTCTTTCTGAGGTCAATTTGTATTCAAGTGTCCGGCCTTTTTGGAAGTCTACTGTGAATAGCACTTTTTGCTTGTCAGATAGCGCACCTTCTTTGCCTTGTTGCTGCCTTTGTGAGCCGGGACTCTTACACCCGCTAAGTACAGCCAATAGGCTGATGGTGAACAGAACTGCTGCTAAGGATTTCAAGTTCGACTCCTTTGCAATTGAGTGTTTATCGTATTATGTGTTTTCTGAATCCAATCTGCGTTAATCAATCGACTCTTTCCATACTATAAAAGCGAACAGCTTTCATTCTTACTACGCTGGGTTCTTCGTCCTGTTTCGGGCTGGGGTCGGCGATGACCCACTCCGTTTCAAGCTTTTCGTAGCATTGCTGAACGTTGCCTGCCGTAAGGTCAAATCTTAGCTTACCCGTGTATGTTTCAATATTGTCGAACATCCTTGAAAAGATATTTGTTTGCTGGTTCTGGTTAACATCTTCAGCCAACTCGGTAGAAGGAATTGCGTTCATCTCGGCAACGGCGACAAGGTAACCGTCAGCATCTTCGATTTCTTTTAACGCATAGGTCTTCTCATAAGTTTTGAAGCCCATCATGTCGAACGATAAAGTTTCAATCTTACTCCATTTCTCCTCTGGTCTAAACTGGTTTTTATCCGTTAAAGCCGCCAGAGCTGGAATAGTGTGGCGTTGCTTGACCACTTCTTCATCAAGAAGCTGCAACGCAGCCTTGTGTACACGGGTATTGCCCTTGATGACGGTTTGCGCCTGCTTTGTATCAATTACCTTCAAGACCTGGCCGGCAGGTGAGATTTCTATGGTATAGCTTTGACCGATTAATTTCTTTAAGGGGCTGTTTGGGTCTTTTTCTTTGGAGCTGTCGAAATCAAGAACAACATTATTTGCGACTTGTGCCAAGTATGTGAGGTCCTTTATGGTAATCTCTGCTATGGCATTACCCTTATCATCGACGTTGTGTATTTGCTGAGCAAAGGTCATCTCGATTTTAGTGCTTGTGCGGCCTCCTTTGAAGGCATTAGGTTTTCTAGCCAAGGGACCTTCCCATTTGACACTCTTTTGAGCCTCTGTTATTACCTTGTAGGTTACTGAATCTTGCGGTGTGAACTTCAGTGCCAACATGACGGCCTGTGCCGGAGCAGCTCGCGTCGATTCTTTTTCGAGTTGAGGCTCGATATCGACTTTGGCAGATTTCTCTGCAACGGGGGTACAGCCTACTGTCAAAACAAGTAGACACACCATCGCAGCGGCTAAAAAATACGAAGCTTTATGCAAACATCGCATTTTATCTTTCCGTAAAATAGACATTTTGAAGTCTTGGCTCCCTATCGTATTAGTGTTAAATTATAAGCTTTGCTATCGTAGGTACAACCGATTTTTCTTTATTCGTCCTGAATGAACAGCTAAACTAAGATTTTGAAATCTACTTAATTGTTTTAGGAGAAACCGGATTATGAGAAGTGATACAGTCAAAAAGGGGGTTCAGCGGGCACCCCATAGAGGCCTGCTTCGTGCTTGTGGTTTAAGCGGCGCCGATATTGATAAACCCTTTATCGGTATTGCCAATAGCTTCTGTGAGATTGTGCCAGGTCACGTGCACTTGAATAAGGTCGGCCGGATTGTCAAAGAGGCTATTCGCCAGGCTGGTGGGACAGCTTTTGAGTTCAACACTATAGCGATCTGCGACGGCATCGCGATGGGGCATACCGGAATGAAGTATTCTTTGGCCTCACGTGAGATTATTGCAGACTCGGTTGAAACAATGGCTCAGGCACATTGTTTTGATGGCCTCGTCTGTATTCCTAACTGCGACAAGATTATACCGGGTATGCTGATGGCGGCAGTTAGGCTCAATATTCCAACCATTTTTGTCTCAGGTGGGCCCATGAAGGCTGGCAAAACCAAAGAAGGAAGGACAGTTGACCTGATTAGCATATTCGAGGGTGTTGCTGAATTTAAAGCCGGCAAAATCACTGAAGAACAACTAAAAGAACTCGAAATTACCGGGTGCCCTACGCAGGGAAGTTGTTCAGGCATGTTTACAGCAAATTCGATGAACTGTCTATGTGAAGCTATCGGAATGGCCCTGCCCGGCAATGGAACCATCTTAGCGGTTGATCCAAAGCGACAGGAGCTTTATAAAGCCGCAGGCAAACAAATTATGTCGCTAATTGAAAAAGACATCAAACCATTAGATATAATCAACGTTAAATCGATGGATAATGCTCTTGCGCTTGATATGGCGATGGGCGGCTCGACAAATACCGTCCTGCACACGTTGGCGGTTGCAAGCGAAGCTAAAATTAAGTATGACCTCGAACGCATAAATGCAATCTCAGCCAAGTGCCCGAACATCTGCAAAGTAGCACCATCGAGCGCGTACCACGTCGAAGATGTAGATGCTGCTGGCGGTATAAGTGCGATACTGAAGGAAATTAGTACGATTGACGATTTGCTGAATACCGACTGTCTGACGGTGACAGGCAAGACGCTCGGCGAGAATATTGCCGATGCCAAGATTAAAAATCCGGAGGTTATCCATCCGCTCGACAAGGCCTACTCCAAGACCGGAGGCTTGGCGATTCTACGGGGCAACCTCGCACCGAATGGAGCTGTAGTAAAAACCGCAGGCGTAGCTGAGTCGATGCTGACACATACCGGACCGGCTGTCATTTTCGAGAGCCAGGAAGACGCCTGCGATGGGATCCTCGCCGGCAAGGTCAAAGAAGGTGACGTTGTTGTAATCCGTAATGAGGGCCCCAAAGGTGGACCCGGCATGCAGGAGATGCTAAGTCCCACAAGTTATATTATGGGTGCAGGACTCGGCGAGTCTGTTGCGCTTATTACCGATGGCAGATTCTCCGGCGGAACAAGAGGCGCTTCCATTGGACACGTAAGTCCGGAAGCCGCGGTTGGCGGCCCCATCGGCCTGCTCAAAAACGGCGACATAATTGAAATTGACATCCCTAACAACACGATGAACGTAAAGCTTTCCGCAGAAGAGCTCGCCGAGCGCAAAAAGGCCTTCAAGCCGCCCAAGCCAAGGATTACCAAAGGCTATTTAGCAAAATACGCCTCGATGGCAACCAGCGCAGATACCGGCGCAATATTGAAGTGGTAGGATAAGGGATGTCTATAAAGAATTTCTTACTTGATAAAAGTGTCTTTGTTGGGACTAACGAGAGTGAACTTTGCAACTTTGTTAGGAGTCATCCTATTATTCTACCAGAAACACTTTTTTACGAGTGTTATACCAGCAGCGAACTTTCTAATAAAAAGTTTTTGAAACGACTATACCGATTGCTTAAAGCAGGTGCTTACGCTACCTATCAGCTAATGCAAATTATAGCAGATGAAGGAAAGAATTTATCTCCCTGTACTTGTATTATTGACTATTCTGAAACGAATAACCTTCGTGAGACACCTTTTCGAGAAGAAAGAACTATTGGAAAAGCAGAAATTGATGAAACAAAGAATGACAGGTCTAAAATTGCACAAGGCATGAAGAAGCTTGCCTTAAAAATAGCGCAAAAGCTAACTAACAATCCTGATTACCTAAAAGAAATACGAAGCTTAAATCTGAATAGGAAAGAAAGATTTCAAAAGTGGATTGAAATAGCTGATAAAAATGATATTCATGATTTAGCTAGTAAAAGTTTACGTAAGTGTGTGATAGAACCAAAAAGATTTTGCTTGTCAACTGATTGGATCAGTTGGCATTATATGAGAGTAATTTACGCTATTGCTTTGGAGTATTCTTATTTGAAGATAACAGCTACTTGCCCGCAAAATGAGTTTGCTGAGCATGATTTTATGGATATTGAATACATTATTTTTCTTTCAAAGTCCGAAAGTTTGCTAACTGGAGATGCTAAACTTCGAGAACTTGCTGAAGCAGCATACCCCAATAAAGAGGTTTTCAAAAACGTTCAGGACATAAGTGGTTAGCAGTAAGATTCTATGGTATAGTGATGATATATATACATTTTGTGTACTCGCATTAAGTGATTGCTATAACAGGGCGGATTTTTGTATAATTCGAGTAACCAAGAAAGAACGCTCAAGACTACACTGTGGATATAGAACATATAGTTAGGGAATTCAAAGAAAAAACCGAAAAGTTATACGGTAAAAGGTTAAGAAATATCCTCCTTTATGGCTCATGTGCCAGAGGCCAAGCTACCAAGGATTCAGATATTGACCTGGCGATTGTGCTTGACGGTGACATCAGCCCCGGTAAAGAGATAGACAGGATGATAAACATAATTACGGAAATAAACCTTAACTATGGGGTATTAATATCTGTTTATCCTGTTTCGGAAAAAGATTGTAACGAAGTTAATAGTCCGCTTCTGCTTAATCTGCGGAGAGAGGCAGTACCGGTATAAAATTTCTCTTTTTTCTCTGCTGCTAAAATTATTTTTGTTTTTAAACCAATGTTAATCTGTGTCTGAAAAAAGATGGATTTCCGCTTTGCGCGGGAATAACAATTAGCGTTAGTCAGTGCTAATCTGTATCTAAAATAGATGCTTCGACTTCATTCAGAATGACGTCTGTGAAATCCGTGGTTAATAAAACTCCTTGGTACATCAATGGTCTGCATTTTGAGTGTTTGCAGTGCGGTAGATGCTGTTCCGGGCCGGGACAGGGCTATATCTGGGTCACTCGGCCAGAGATTGAAATAATCGCAGATTTTTTGAAAATATCCGTCACTCAACTACGACAAAAATATCTGCGACGTGTCGGGCTGAGAACAACGATTATTGAAAATAGAGTAACCAGAGATTGCGTTTTCCTTCAGGATAAATCCGGCCAAAGAACCTGCAAGATATATCCTGTTCGGCCTAACCAATGCAGAAGCTGGCCTTTCTGGAACGAAAATCTGGCCAGCACAAACGCGTGGAATAGAACTGCTCAAAAGTGCCCCGGCATCAATCGCGGCAAGCTGTACAGCTTCCAAGAAATTGAGAACATCAGGAAAAACAAAAAATGGTGGCAGAACAAAAAGTAAGCAGCCAGCTCCTCCAAAAAGTAGCTGAAGTTTACCATTGGTTGGATTCGCAAATACTTGAGGCTGCCGATATGGCTGGCCAATGTAAAATGTGCGGAGCATGTTGTAATTTTGAGAGTTTTGAGCATCGCCTGTTTGTGACAACACCGGAGTTGATGTATTTAGCTACAAAGGTTGGAGCAGATAATATCAAATCAATGCCCGGCGAAGTGTGCCCCTATCGATTGGGCAATAAGTGTACTGTTTATGAATATCGCTTTGCCGGCTGTAGAATTTTTTGTTGTAACGCAGATAAAAACTTTCAAAGCAGGCTTAGCGAATCGGCTGTAAGAAGGTTCAAATCAATTTGTGTGGAATTTAACGTTCCATATCAGTATACAGACCTGCCAACCGCCCTAAATACATTATTGAAAACGCAGTGCCACCTCTGATCCGATGGGCTTTCATTCACTGATTATATAAAGTGCAGTTATCCTGCGGCCGGTAAGTTCTAAAACCTGTCGGTAGGCATCGGAACTTTATCTTGTGGGTCGCGCAGGTTTATGTACCTGGCGCCGCCCATCAAAGTTCCGTTCTGCTCATAATATGTATATAGCTTAGCAAGTTTTTCTTCATCCTTTGCTTCCAGGTGGCGAGCCCAGGCTCCGATTTCAGCCCCCCAGATGATCTGGGTTTGATCTTTAGCGTAAAGAACAATATGTGGTGCGGAACTGTTTTCTCGACCTTTGAAGTTGCTTACATCGATACTTTCTATTTCTCTAAGTAACGGCCTATCAGGTACAAGGTCTTTATCCATTCGATCCAGTAAAATTAATACCGCTATCGCCGCAGCCAGGTCCTCCTCTTGCAGTATCTTTCCAAGCTGTAGCATTGTTGAAAGAAAAATGCCCCTAATTCTAACGACTGGCAGTTCCGGCACGTCAACATAGTCAAGCACAACAAGCTCTGCATCAATATAGAACCTTTCGAAATTTCTCGTGATAAGAGCCAAAGGTTTTCGCCAGCGTGCATTAACGCCGACGCTGTCGTGGGTAATTTGCACCTGTACATCATCCAGCCAGGCAACCGATTTTAACTTCTTCGCTACAAGATGCGCAGTTTGCTCGTCTAGTTTGAAGCTATCACCGCTGGCGGCGGTGAGAATCTTGGCCCTTAGTTCGGCATTGACCCATTTGGGCACATTAAGCAATACCAAAGGTCCGGTTCCGTTAGGGCTGGCAGATTTGAGATATCGTTCCGAAAGGAAAAGAAACACCCCTGCTACTGCAAGGACACAGAGGAGCGAGATCGCTTTGAGAACACGCGTAAGGGTGGTCCGATCCGTCTGCTTCGACTGTTTTTTCCCTTCCGAGTCATCGAAGCCAAAATAGGTTTTCTGCTTTTTGCGTTTTATTGCTCTTTTTCGTACGGCCATAAAAACTTTCGGATCCGCATACGAGATGGGTCAATCCCTTAGCTTGAATGCCACCGACTATAATGTTTCGTCGACTGCTTGCCGGTTCGCACACTTATAAGCCTCCTGCTTATTCGATGAACCAAAAACAAATCCAAAGTCCAACACCCACGATTCAAAAAACAGCTATTTAGCTGAGCTTAGCCTGGGCTTTCTATTGTCAGAACTAGTCTTGTGCTTCGTGCTTTGTATGCTGAATTTGTCTTTAGTTGGTGCGTTTGGCACATGTGCGCCTCTATGCTCAATTGCCAGCTCGATGATTCTCACACACAATTCGCTCATAAACAGCCCCGCCTTTGCCGCTGCCTTGGGAAGAAGTGAGTGAGTAGTGAAGCCTGGAATCGTATTGACTTCCAGAGCGTATGGCAGTCCGTCGTTACCCAATATGAAATCAACTCTCGCAAAATCCCGGCAGCCGAGTACATCAAAGCAATCGGTCGCTGCCTGACTTATTTTTGCCGTTAGTGACGCATCCTTAATGGTATCAAATAAATACTCTGTTTTGTGATTGGCGTATTTTGCCTGGTAATCGTAAAAGCCGGTCTTGCTCTTGATTTCAATTATTGGCAGGGCTTGTCTTTCAAGTATTCCAACCGTTATCTCTCTTCCCGGAATGAACTCTTCTATTATGCAGTCGCCAAACTCATAGTAGGTCTTTTGGGCGGCGGCAATAACATCTTGTGGACTACTTACGATGCTCACGCCGACACTGCTGCCCTGTCTTTGTGGCTTCACTACGAATTTCCGCCCAAGTTCTCGCAGTCGCTGCTCAAGCTTGTTTGTATCGGCCTGACCATTAAACTCCACTGCTGTCGGCACATTAACGCCGACATCAGCAAATAGCCTCTTACTTGCCATCTTGTCAAATGCCAACTTGCTCGCCACGGACCCGCTACCTGTGTAGATTAGGTCCTGGTCTTCGAGTATCTGTTGGAGCTGTCCGTCCTCGCCGAATTCGCCGTGCATCGCAATAAAGAACACATCAATGTCAGTGTTCTGAAGTATATCTACATCATCCTGGGCGATATCAGCGGTCACAACATTTAGCCCGGCTTGCCCTAACGCTTCAGCGACACAATTCCCGCTCTGGATACTGATTTCGCGTTCGGCGCCTATACCACCCATAAGAACGACCACCTTCAATGTGCCACATTCTATCACCAGCTCAATACTCCCTTATTCTTTGCTGTTTAGTGTGAGGAGCGAAAGATAAGTCTACTTCCATATTTCAATTTCGGGTTCAAGCTCAATATCGAATTGCTCTTTTACTCTTTGCTTAACGACATCCATAAGTCGAATCACGTCACGACTTTTGCAGCCCTTCTCCGCTATGATGAAGTTTGCATGCTTCTCACTTACAACGGCTCCGCCAACTTGCAGGCCCTTTAGGCCGGCTCTATCAATCAAGGCACCGGCTGAAACTCCTCTCGGATTCTTGAATACACATCCGCAGTTTCTCGTGTTCAATGGCTGATTATTCTTCCTGTTGATCCACGCCTCCTTAACCGTTCGCATGATATGTTCGGGATCGGCACTGGCCAATTGCAGACGAGCGCCTAAAATGAATTTCGCGGTAATGTTTGAGCCACGATAGTCGAAAATTAGTTCCGGCTTTTTCTTTTCAAACACGTTGCCGTGGTTGTCCATAAGTGTGACAGATTCCACAACAGTACCGATATCTCCAAAATTACCGCCAGCATTCATCCTAACCGCGCCGCCGATCGAGCCGGGTATGCCGGTTAGGGCTTCGATGCCCGAGAGACCCTTTTGCACACATTCTAAAACCAGCTTGCTCAGTTCAACACCTGCGCCGACGATGATCTGTTCATCTTCGAAATGCGTATGTGCGAACTCGTCCGCTTCGAGCTTTACTACCGCGGCATGCAAGCCTTCGTCACTGACCAACAGATTTGAGCCAAAGCCCATGACGTAGATATGAATCTTGTTTTCCCTGCATCGTCGGACCACTTCTTCGAGCTGCTTTACAGTTCCTGGCCTTATGAAATAGTCCGCAGGTCCTCCCAGGCCGTACCACGTGTGCATAGCCAGCGGATGGTCGGTCTCAACTATTGTTTCTAAGCCGCCGAATATACTCATCTGCCACTTTCCATACGTCGCCTGCACCCATGGTCACAACAAGATCACCGGCAGCGACGTTGTTCAGTAAATAATCACAAATGGCCCCGAAGCTATCTATAAACAGCGCCTCTGAGCCATTAACTCGTACCTTTTCAACCAACATCTGCGAGTTGACCTGCGTTTTGCTTAGCTGCGAGTCTCGAACGAAATAAATATCCGGTACTATCGTTACATCGGCAAGCTTAAAGCTTTCTGCAAAATCATCAAGCAAAAATCTTGTTCTGCTGTATTGATGTGGCTGAAAGACACACCAGATTCTCCTCGGCTGGTATCTTTCGCGTATCGCCGCAAGTGACGCTTTGATTTCTGTTGGATGATGAGCGTAATCGTCGAGAACTGTGATTGTCGTATTGCGTGTTGCGTATTGTGTATTGCGTATACTATCTGCGGGCTGCACCCCGCACGAGGCATCACATACCACGAATTGGCCTTTCCACATCAGTCGGCGGTCGATTCCGGTAAAGGCTGGAAGCAATTGAAGTGCTCGCTGCGCAGGTACTCCGACATTAACAGCCAGCGCAACTACTGCCAGTGAATTGAGTATATTATGCCTGCCAGGTATAGAGATTCTTGTTGATCCTAAGCATTTGTCATTGTAGTAAACATCAAAAGCATATAGCCCGTTGCTCGAGCGAATGTTGCGAGCGTGGAAATTACACCTGCGGCTAAAGCCGAACGTTTCGCACGGCGCCAGCCAATCATAGCCGCGTAAGCGACAATTTGCGATAGCTTGCGCCACGTTGGCATCCTGGCCATTTATTATAATCACACCGTCCGGCGGGATACGAAGGATGAACTGGCCAAAAGCATCTATGATCTCTTGTTCGTCTTTGTAGTAGTCAAGGTGATCCTGTTCGATATTGAGTATGCAGGCAATTTTGGGTTTCAGGCTCAAGAAGCTTCTGTCGTATTCGCAGGCCTCAGCAATGAAATATCTGCTCTCGCCGGTGCCACAGGAACTCCCCAGTTGAGTCACTTCAGCCCCAACGATGAAGTTTACGTCGATACCAGCCTGCTTCAGTAAAAAGCTGAGCCAGCCGCTAGTAGTGCTCTTACCGTGTGTGCCGCTTATTGCTATGCCATTGTAGTAGTTCATCAATCGTCCCAGCATTTGGGCATATTTGAAAACCTTGAGCTTTTCCTGACGGGCAAGCTGCAGTTCGGGGTTATCGTCTTTTATCGCTGCCGAGATAACGACGGCATCGGCTTCCGGGCTAAGATTGTCATGGCTGTGACCGATTCTTATGTCGGCTCCGAGTTGACGGAGCATTGACGTGACCGAACTTTCTGTTTGGTCTGAACCGGTTACAACTGCTCTGTTTTTCACAAGTATCTGTGCTAATCCACTCATGCCAATGCCGCCTGCGCCGATGAAGTGGAATCTTTTGCCCGACATATCCAGTCTGCCAAGCGCTTCGACCACGTCATATCTATGAGCAGCCTTTATCTTGCGTCGGTAGGTCAGAACATTCCGTTGATTCATTGCATCCTTTCTGAGAATGCATATCCGTAACATATGCCCAGTAAGTTTAGCATAGATGTTTGTCAAGAGGAATAAAAAAAGGCCGTAAGCTTAACGCTTATGGCCTCTTGTTTACTCAATATATTAGTATTTTCTGATTGTATGAGCTTTAAGAAGCTCCGTCAACTCATAGGCGGCGGACGAATTTGAATCGGTGAGTGAAATTTCTTCAGACAACTCTTGTACTTGTTTGGTTGGCTACTAAACATACCTCTGCATCCAACTTTATCCCAATTGTTGAATGCAACGAGCACCAACCACATTATCTCAGCGACGAACTTCCTTGTCTTCATAGTTCAACCCCCACACCCCATTATTATGTATCGGCATTTGGCTGATCTTTTTCTTAATCAAATCTCAAACCGCTAAATATGCTCCAAGACTGCAGGCGCGGGCATCACCTACGGCTCATGTGGAGGTGCAATGCCCTCTTATAGATAGCTAAAAACCACGTTACCAGTACTGATATGGGTTTTTATGGTATGGGTGTAAATATAATGTTATCGATGCCGATCTACAGGACTAACTGCAGTATGTCAAGCTGGCGGATTACGGCCCCATTAGTGTCAAATTAATCTACCTTGTTCTTTTCACGAGGGCTATTGCCAATTGCCGAAGTGGTTCAGCCTCCTTGCCGAACGGCTCCAGCGTCTTGACTGCCTCACGAGCGAGTTTCTCTGCTATCTGCTTTGACTTGCCCATCCCGATGAGTGCAGGATACGTAGCCTTGCCAGCCTTAGAGTCTTTGCCGGCAGTCTTTCCAAGCTGCTCACTTGAGGCACTTACGTCAAGAATGTCATCAGCAATCTGAAAACCCAAGCCGATTTTAAGGCCATACTCACGCAGGCACATAAGTTGTCTGTCATTTGCGCCACCACAGATTGCTCCCATCGCCGCGGCGCACTGGAATATCTTGGCAGTTTTTTGGGTGTGGATTCCCTCGAGTGCCTCGATACTGGGGCTGGTCCCTTCAGCATTTATATCAGCTATCTGACCGGCGATCATACCGGCGGGCCCAGAACAAGGCCGAACAGATAGTGGGTAAGCTGGAGAGCATGAAATTAAAGAAAGCGGCGGGGATTTGCCCTGAAGGTCAGGCATCTGAATATCCCCAATCCTATCGGTTCCTCTTTTTGCTAAAATTCAACATTTTAGGATTGTCATTAGACACTCATTCTGCTAAAAAAAGTATGTTCATCTGTCAAAATACTGTAGCCTGGACTATCTATTTAAATCAGACTTGAGCAGTTAAGAGCAAAGTGATGTATGATGAGGTCGAACGGCTGCAGAAATAAACATATATACAGAATTTTTTTATGACATCGAGGATTAAAAAAGCTGTTGCAAAGAGCAAGCTTTTTGTAAGCGAGGAGCTTGAGAACTACGATAAAGGACGTGCCATGCAGAACAACGAGTTGTTTCAATACCTATCCAACACCGAAAAACAAATCCACTCTGTGTTGAAATCTAGCCACGTGAGAGCCTACTTAAAGCCTGAAGATATATTGGAGAGCGTCTTCAGTTACATAGACAGGCCAGCTAAGCGCCTAAGACCCTCAGTTCTACTAATGGCAGCCGGTGCGCTTGGCGGACCAGATCGAGAGGAGCTCGCCCTCCCTGCAGCTGCTGGTGTTGAACTTTTTCACACTTGGACTTTGGTTCATGACGACCTAATTGATAACGATACGCTACGCCGTGGGGGTCCAACTGTACACGAAGCTATGTGTACCGCTGCGCAAAACAAACAGAGCATCACGACTAATCTTGCGACTGAATATGGACGGGACGTTGCAATTCTTACTGGGGACATGCAACACGGCTGGGCCATAACGTCTTTTGTCGACTGTGCATTAGAGTCCGGAATTAATTCTACGTTGATCTTGAAACTGATTAAACATTTACAATCTTATGTTCTTGGGAACCTAATTTTTGGCGAAGTGCTCGACGTCCGTTATGGAATGCAGGATCTCACAGAGCTCAAAGATATTGACGAGAACAAGATAGTAGAGATGCTCTGGCTCAAGACAGGCGTTTTGTACAAATTCGCAGGGATGGCCGGAGCACTGATAGGAAAGGACACCTGCAACTTTGAGGATGATGAGGTCCAAGCTATCACACAATTTGCAAGTAAATGCGGCACAGCTTTTCAGCTTCAGGACGACATCCTAGGTATCCTGGGTGATGAAGCTTCTCTCGGCAAGCCTATTGGGTCAGACATCAGAGAGGGTAAGAAAACAGTAATCGTGTATGAGTCTCTAAAAAACGCCAATGAATCGCAAAGGAAAATGATACTGTCCATTTTAGGTAACCGCTTAGCTACTACTGACCAAGTTCAGGCAGTTAGCGAGCTTTTCTATGAACTCAACGGGATAGGCAGGACCAGAGATCTTGCGGCAAAATACATTTCGGATGCTATCCCTTACTTGAACGAAATATCGGACTCCCGGTACAAGCGTCTTCTATTACTTTGGGCAAATTATATGTTAGACAGGAAATTCTGACTCATTTGTACTATTGACATGGCACTTGTTAGACAAATAAGTGTGTTCATAAGCTCAGACCAAACCGAGCTTGAGTATGACCGTCAGATTGCGGAGCAGTCATTGAAGGACATGAATGTCAATCCCGTCCTCTTCGAGGTTTTCTCTGCTATGAGTTATTCTCCGAATGAAGGCTGCCGAGAAGAGGTTAGAGATTGTGACATTTTCCTACTGCTACTTTGGAAATCGCTCAGCGACTCGGTTCTGGAAGAATATTATGAGGCGGTTAAGCGAAGCAAGCCCATCCTTATATTCGTTAAGTCCTTGATCCGGAATGAAAAACGCAAAGACGGCCTTGAGACTTTTTTGAAAGAACTGGAATCTCCTACAGGTCCGCAGAAGCATTCTATGCTGCGTCTGACTTACAAGCCATATAGAAAAGTCAACGAACTTAGAGCAGTGGTTCGGGAGAGTGTTGCTGCGGAAATGGCCAAGTTTTATAGAAGGCCGATCTATACAATGGCGCGAAATGAGATGTATGAAATGGGTATATCAATAATCCGATACGCCCAGAGACGCTTATATCTTTTCCAACGGACTCCTTCTTTACTCCTCGGTGCCCGTCCTTACATAGTGGACGATTCGAAGAAATATGCTTATGAAAAGGAGTTTGCAGAAGTGCTCAACTTATGGATCGACGCCAATTACAAACTTGCAGACAAGGAGTTCCTATACCTCTTCTCGGCTGAAGCCACCAAGAAAGAGATTGAGGAGGAACAGTTGGCGAAAGATACCAAACGTCTTTCATATATCAAGGAAAATGTACAACGACTCAAAGAAATAGAAGTAGGTAGCGGTCGTCGGTTCAGAATCAGAACTCTGGATGTTCCAATATCAGGACCTCTCATCGTCGGGGACAACCGCTACGCTATATGGGTTTTGGGAGAGGACCAAGCAGTATCAATGTCGCAAGATAACAAGGGAATAAGTGATATTTTAGTCATGATCCTGAATAGCTACAGTCAAAAACACCTAAGTGACGAGGAAATGCTTTCGGCGCTAGGACTGCGATATCCTTGAGGTTAATATTGAGAACGTCAGCGATAGCTGGTTCGTCAATTTTTTTTGGTTAAAATCTCAAACGCCAATGTCAACAATGCGTCACTCGTCAAGATAGCTGTTGCCTCGTCAAAAGCCTTATGGCAGGTCGGCTGCCCACGTCGAAAATCATCATCATCCATTGCAGGTAAGTCATCGTGAATGAGCGAATAAGTATGCACCATCTCAATTGCTGCTGCTGCAATCTCTGCGTTATGGTTGATGCTGCCACTTACGACTTCACAGCACCATAGAACCAGGGCCGACCGGACACGCTTTCCAGGCGCAAAGAGGCTGTAGCTCATCGCCTGCTTAAGAGATGGGTCTATCTGAGTCTGTCCTGTTAGAAGCGTTTTTAATATCGAATCTACAAGTTGTGCTTTATCACGTAAAAGGGCCCCCATATCCGAATTGATAGTCTCCATCATAGACACTATAGCACCAGTTCTCGAAATCCCCAGCTTTGCAGTTTCATTCGCAAGTTTGTATTATATCCATTTTCGCAGCCTTTAAAAGGAAATTATGAACACAAACAAGATTCTGATTCTTGGCGTTACTGCATCAGGCAAAGGCACTTTAGCATTCAATCTGGCCTTATCCCTCGATGCTGAAATCATTAGCATCGATTCGATGAAGGTCTATCGCCGAATGGATATCGGTACCGCCAAGCCGCCCATGCACGCACGCCAGCGAATCAAATACCACCTGATCGACATAATTGAGCCAAGCGATTCATTTAGCGTAGGGTCCTTTATTGATGCGGTACAGCAAGCAATAGAGCAGATAGATAACCACGGCAAAACTATCGTCGCGGTCGGTGGGACGGCTCTTTATATAAAGGCCCTGCTCTACGGTCTGTTCCAAGGCCCAGGAGCTGATGAGCAATTGCGAGTTGAACTGCGTGCACGGGCAAAAGCAGAAGGCTTAGCCGAACTCCATCGAGAATTGGCAAGTGTCGACCCCACAGCCGGCGAAAGCATTAGTCCCAATGATGCCAAGCGTATAATCCGCGCTTTGGAGGTTTACCGAATCACAGGCAAACCTATATCTGCTCAGCAGAGACAATGGGATGCTTTGGATGTGGCGCCTGATTGGACGATAATTGGCTTGAGAAGAGAAAAAGCAGAGGAGAACAAACAAATAAGCGCCCGGATAAAGAAGATGATCGAAGCCGGGCTGGTGGACGAAGTCAAATCGCTGCTCTCAGAAGAAAAACCCTTGAGCAAACAAGCCCGCTCTGCGATCGGCTATGCCGAGATAATCGATCACCTGGCTGGCCGAATGAGTTTGGAGGACGCTATAGAGTTAATAAAGAAAAAAACACGCAGATTAGCCAAGAATCAACGAACTTGGTTCAAAACCTTTAAGAGCGTTAACTGGCTCGACATCCAGCCCCAAGAGCCTAACAAAGAAATCCTCGTTCGCATAAAAAGAATATTGGCAAAGCAAAGCTAACCAAAGAGAAAATCCCCGCCTCTCTATTTGAGCTATCTCGCCAGCAAAATGTGTCTTACTCAGACAGTCTGTAGTTGTTGTTGTGCCCGGAGTACCGTAGCGGCATCGCCCAGCACAAGCTGCCTGACCAAGCTGGCTGGAACTAATGTAATCCCCATGTTGAATATTCTCTCTTCGACTATGGAAGCCACTGCGCGTGCCGTCTGCCGGGCAAGACTGTGCTTGGTCACCAAATCTTCGACTATTCGTGTCTTATTCCATCGGGACTTGCCGCCTTGCCTATCAGCCTGGCAGAGTTGCTCGGCATCGGCAAGTTCTCGAATATCTACCGGGACGACCTCAACGCGAGACCTTTTAAGCCTACGGCTGAAATTATGTTCGCTTAACGCCACAGCACAGTCCTCATGGCCCGTAGCTGTAAGAACCGCCTTGACTATGGAAAATATCTCGCTGCTGCTTACGGTGTGGCGATTTTGTCTGCGATAAAGATAGTATGTAACTGCCTCAGAAAGCTCTTCCGCAACGCATATATCCGGGTATCCGGCAGCACCCATAGCGTTGCTGATAGTCCCTATCACTTTGGTGTGTAAGTACTCCTCGGCACTTCCATCTGCCTTTATGACCTTGAGTTGCATTGGGCCGCCTCCTTCGTCTGCCTACAAGTTTAACAACCAAAATTACTTATCGTAAAGCAAAAAATCACAAAAGTGTAAACCTAACGCCTCCAATCTTTCTTATTCAATCCATCTCGCTACTGATCGAAGAGCTTGAGCTGTTCCATAGGCTCGGCCTCACGGATAACTCTACTGACCTCCTCGATTAATTCACCTGCATCCTTGAACTCACGATAGACACTGGCAAAGCGGATATATGCAACCTTATCCACAGAGCTAAGATGCCTCATCACTCTTTCACCAATGAAAACCGACGAGACTTCCCTGTCGAATTGGCGAAAGATGTCTTCCTCCGTCTTGTCGACTATCTGCTGAATCTGTTCTCCCGAGACCGGCCTTTTATAACAAGCCTTCTGCAGGCCGTTGACAATTTTGTCCCTGTCGTAAGGAACGCGGGATTTGTCCTTTTTGACCACGTGCAGTTTAAAACTTTCACCCGTCTTCTCATAAGTAGTAAAACGTCGTTTGCACACAAGGCACTGACGTCGGCGTCGCACTACTCTGCCAGAATCACTTGAACGTGAGTCGATGACCTTATCCCTATCTTCCTTGCAAAAGGGACATCTCACAATCCAAGTCTACCTCCTTTATTTACCAGCCCTCAAACTCTACGTAGGGCACGCGCTTTCACTATAATCCGTCAGCACAATACCACATCTTGCCAACTTACACATTATACGACCAACATATAGTATGTCAAAAAAATTCTTGTGGCAATCCGTTCTTTGTATATGTTGGCAGGAATTAGCTTGTCGGTCCAAGACAACATGAGATGCCTCTGCGGCTACAGGCTGAATTCGTGGACAGGAGAATTTCCTTTTCACGGTGTAAGTAGTCGTGCTGATTTGGAAAAAAAGAAACGGTCGTCGACAGGTGGTATTTATGCGGGACGAACGTCTGGGATTATTTTTTGTAAACACCTGTTTCTACAAAAAAAGGCCTCTGCGCTAAGAACGCAGAGACCCACTCGGAAAGAAACTCACATAGCCCCCCCAACGGGTAATACGCAAAGTCCGGTCATATTTTTATCCAGGGACATCTATGTCCCAGCACATTGCAATACGGTCTATAGTTGGGTGTCTCGTTTGCTAACCACTTAAAGTTTAATACAAAAAACAAGGATATGCAAATCAGGTGCCCAATTTTTTATCTTTTTGAACAGACCATAGCAATTAGCGATTCAGAAAGACCACGCTCCTGTTGAAGCTGCACCGCTGTCCTGTGCCGGTTCTTAAACTTGGGTTCAGATCAGATTGGCCCTATATCTCTTCGATTTGGGCAGTACTTCTTAGCTGGTCAATAAATTGCTCTACAGCCTTTTCTTGTGACTGCTCTTTGAGTTCCTCACATATCTGCTCTCTTGCTTCTTCAAGGCTTGAGACAGCCTCCTTGGTTCTGTCGTACACTTTCGCTATGTGAAATCCGAAACGTGTGCGAAAAATGTCACTTACTTGCCCCATGTCCAGATTGAAGACCATGTCTTCAAACTCTTCGGCCATTTCACCTCTGGCTATATAGCCTATGTCACCGCCGGCGTCCGTACAGTCAGTGTATTTTTCAACCACCGCTTCAAAGGGCACCCCTTTTCTCAATTCATTCTGCGCTTCTCTGATCTGCTCATAGGCGCTTGCCTCGCTTGTTTGCCAGTTTACGTACTTCACGATATGAGCCACTCTGACTTGCTCAGCACTCCTAAAATTTTCTTTGTTCTCTTTATAGTATTGTCGAATCTCGGCGTTTGATGGCTTGGGCAGGTCCTTGTAGAGATCCTTAATCTTTTTCTCCAGCGCCAGGTAAACCTCTACGGCCTCTCTAAGCTTTCCCTCATTGTCGGCATAAAAGTCGTCATAAAGCTCCGCCGTAAGGCGTCCTGCGGACTGCTCACTAGCATATTGCTCCTTTAATTTCACAAGAACTAGTTCAACCTCAGATTCGGCAATGTTGCTGGTGTTTTGTTTGGCTTCTTGCCTCAGCAGGATTCTCTCGATGATGTTATCCTTGGACCAGTCAAGAAGCTGGGTCTCACGTTCTTGTATGTCCATATCGGCAAAAGCCTTTTCGTACTCAGGCCTCAACCGCTCAACTTCCTGCTGGATTGCCGTGTCCTCGATTTTTTCTCCATTTACTACTAGAGCCATCCTATGCTCCCTGAACTTTGTGCTTTATCTTTTTTCTCTGGAATGGCTAAGCCATAAAATGATTCACCTTCACGCCCTAGCTCGTGCGTAGCAGTCGGGGTCCTGAGCCAGTTTTTCCCTGGCTTCCAGCGTCATCATCCTAAAAGCAGGGTGCGTACTCTCCCACGAACGCTCGCGAAAAGAACTGCTGCGCATCTTTTCTATCTCTGGTGCAACCTCATCGAAGTAACTGCCGTAGATATGCAGCGAATCACTAATGTCAACGTATCTGCCGATATGAACGGGCTTACCAATCTTTTTAGATATTTCCTCAGCGATCATCTTCTGTAAGTCGGTCAACGCATAAACATTCATGAACCATGCCTTGTAAAGGTCTCTGCTGCGCCAATGCGTATTCATGTTAAGCGATAGCTCGCCGTTCTTACCGGCAACCAGCCTACACCATAGCCTTTGAAGACAGGGCGGATCATCGGTTTGCGGATCGGCTGTTGGCATCCAGGTTATTGCCTGCGCCCTTCGGCTGTGCGGAGTCTGCGACAGGTAATCAGTAATATACTGGATCTGGTTGACCTTCTTGAACGGCCTTGGCGAATGTGCGTCTCGTATCTGCTCGACAGGACAGTACGAGAACAACCGCTCATGATAAGTATAGGTCCACTTGCCCGCAGCAGGGTCGATCCAGTGGTCATGGATACCATTGACAACTTCCTGCCGATATGATTCGAGCTCCTCGGGGCCGCCCGGAAAGTTCTTATGGATTCTTGGCTCGGAGAAAGTATCTGAAATCGTAATTATCACCGTTGCATCTTTGCTGGGCGG
>Ga0315549_1000736_pt1 | contig 37665 bp, 34 predicted proteins | sample SalMarSW160200MG_FD_203101 | JGI IMG/M metagenome (GOLD analysis project Ga0315549, IMG submission 203101) | Salt marsh sediment microbial communities from the Plum Island Ecosystem LTER, Massachusetts, United States - Salt Marsh Sediment SW1601-200 ... | reverse complement strand
ACCGCCTTCTGTTCGTACCACGAAATTATCAAGGAAAGCGGCAATTCGTTCACATCTAAATCAAAAGCATTGGCGAGGGCAATTGCAATCTGGACCGCAGAGTAAGCATCATTGCATTGACCTACATCCAGTAATCTTGGGATACCGCCGATATCGCCAAGATCCTTGTCAAAAAAGCGATATTTACCGCAAGCCAAAGTCAAAACAACACAATCTTTTGGAACCTTTTCCACAAACTCTGTATAGTAGTTACGACCGGGCTTGGCTCCGTCGCAACCAGCCACCAGAAAGAAGTGCCGAATAGCTCCAGCTTTGACCGCCTCAATTACTTTGTCTGCGACACCCAGAACAGAGTTTCTGGCGAACCCTACGGTTACTTGCTGGCCGTTTTTATCTTCCTGAAAACCGGGAAGTGCAAGAGCTCTATCAATTACAGGCTGAAAATTCAGATCCGATATATGTGGAATATCTGGCCAGCCGACCATACCTGAGGTAAAAATATTGTCCCTATATTCCTTTCTGGGCCGCTGGATACAATTGGTGGTCATCAGAATAGCACCAGGAAATTCCACGAAATCCTTGGTCTGTTTTTGCCAGGATGTACCAAACTGGCCGTAGAAATGATCGTATTTTTTTAACTTTGGATAACCATGCGTTGGGAGCATTTCACCATGTGTGTAAATATAGATACCTTTCCCTTGGGTCTGCTTAAGAAGCTCTTCGAGATCTTTCAGATCGTGTCCGGAAACCAAGATGGCCTTTCCCTTTTTATGCCCCAATGGGACTTTGGTTGGCACTGGGTGGCCGTAAGTGGCAATGTTCCCTGCGTCAAGCAGTTCCATCGATTTAAGGGCAGCTTCCCCACACCTGAGGGTCAGCCCAACCCAATCGTCCAAATTTAAATCCTCTCTCTGAATGGCCGCCAGACCTTCATGGATGAAAGCATACACCTTGTCATCTTCCTGTCCTAAAATCTGAGCGTGGTCTAAATAAGCGCTTACCCCTTTTATACCAAAGAGAACGGTGTGCTTCAAAGAGAGAATATCTGGGTTGTCGCCTGGATAGGACTTTAAGCCGACCTCTTCACCTTGCTTAATCAACCCTTCCAAAGTCGGTTGAGGATTAAACACGGCAGGGCCGCCGTGTAGATCAATATTTCCACCTGCGGCCTTAACCTTCTCTTTCAGCTGATCGCGCTTTTCTGCGGCTTCATGAATCAACTTCAAGAAGCGATCGGGATCGAAATCCACATTCGTCAACGTCGAGAAGGCCGCTTTAACCGTAAAAACATTAACATCTCGATCAGTGACACCGACCTTTCGTCCCTCTACGGCATACTGGGATAATCCCATTAGAGTGTAGAGGAGAAGATCCTGTAAGGCTGCCACTTCGGGTTTTTTACCGCAAACTCCCAGCACTGTGCATCCTGTACCTTTTGCCGTCTGTTCACATTGATAACAAAACATTATATCCTCCTATGTTTTCAAGTTGTTCGAAGTTATCAATCCCTATATCCATCCCGATGTCTTTTCGGGACGGTTTTCGCGAAACCTTATGCATCAAGATCTCAGCACATCTCTTCGCAAAAAATCGCTCAACTCAGGTTAAAGTTTAAGGCAGCTATACGTAAACGCATATAGGGTAGCCTGAATTAATCATCGTCACCACCCTCTTCAGGAGGTTCCTCCAGGTTAAATATATACATCTTTTTATCACCAACCACTTTAAGGGTTACAACTCCATATGAATAATAAAGATATCCGTAAAGAAGTCCGTCCGGCCCTAAAATCTCATTGAGCCAGGGCTCGTACTGAGTGGTCATATAAATCCATTGTGTCATTTCTATCAAGGTCTTTTGATCACTGACCTTTTTCCACCGATCACCCACCAGCATTGTATCATTATTTTTCGGATCGAACATGATGCCCAGAGGTGATCGAACACTAAATCCGTCATAAATGTCGGAATAATAAATGTTGTAATCATCCCATTTATCGATTAAATTTTGAATGGTCAGATGGTTTGGGCCGTAAGGTATAATTTTAAGCTTGCCGTAGTTTTTTTGCCACGAAACACAACCGGAGATAATCAGAGCAATTAATAAAACACTCAGGAATATATATTTTTTTGTTTCCATTTTTTTGCCTCCCAACGAATTGTCTTTCTTTGAATTTGTTAAATAAATATTAAGCTACAATGTAATATTTAAATATTCACTAATGAGTAAATGTCAATGACAAATACTATTTTGTAGTAGAATTTTAAAAAGAAAAATGGAAAAATGAAATTTGTATGCTCCATGGGTTACAATTAGTTCACTTCTAAGTTGCAATTGCGTGCCTTAGTCAGAATGTAAATAGGTGTCGTGCCTTGAATAGTGAATAAAGTGCCACTATTCACTATTCCAGATTTGACACCAGTTTCATTAATATTGAACGAGGACAATTATGGAAACATTTGAAAGCCGACTCGAAAAAACCCATGCTTTAAGCACTGCCATACGGGCAAATCGTGATAATCTGGTCGATGTCGCGGTGCAGGACACCGGTTTTACATGCCGCGAATGCAATGTGGAAGTGGATGGAATTCTTAACGACCTGAAGGGGTTCGAAACCATGATCCAGACTTTTGCTTTACGACAGCCGATTTGTGAGTCCGGCCAAGCGGTTGCTCTGGTATTGCCATACAACGGCAGTGCCTGGTTGAATACTGCAATTATTTCGATATATATGGTGGGAAATCCGGTGCGGGTAAAATTTGCTTCACGAGGGTCTGGTATCGCCCGCCTTTCGGAATCTCTTTATCGGCCCATCTTCGGCGATAGTATCCGTTTCGATTATTCCGACGGCAGAAAATTCCTCCAAAAAGCTATGGCCGACCCGGCAACACCAGCCATCTGTTTGTTTGGTTCCGACGACTATGCGGGTCAGTATCTGGACGCAATTAAAGCGCAGGGCAAGAAATTCATCTTTGAAGGGCCGGGAAAAGACCCTTTCATTGTTCTGCCTGGCGCTGACCTGGAAGATGCTGCCCGGGAGCTTGCCTACTGTAAATACATTTATGCCGGACAGACCTGCACTGCCCCGGAGCGTGTGTATGTGCACCATTCCATTCATGATGATTTTTTAGAACTGTTTCTCGACTTCAGCCGGGCCGTGAAAGTTGGTGATCCTTCAGACCCAGCAACAGAGATGGGGCCAATAGCCAGTACCAAAGCCGTGAATGCCATTGAGGCACAATTAAATGATGCTATCCAACGGGGCGCACAGATTGCCCTTGGAGGGCGAATCGAAGGAAACCTGGTTTATCCTACGGTGGTCATCAACGCCAGCCATGATATGCTGGGCATGCAGGAAGAGACCTTTGGGCCTGTGTCGTATATTAGTGCTTTCAATGATACTGAAGAAGTGCTTCACTTGGCTCGGGATAGCCGTTATGGTTTGAGAGTTTCAGTTTACGGAGATGAAACCGCCGCAAACTTCGCAGAGAAGCTGACAGGTGAACCTTATTGCCACCGGGTTACTGAAATAACTTATGGACGTTTCGGCACGGCGGGCGTGAATCAACCCCAGTCAGAAATTTGGATAGACGCCTTTGTGTCGAAACCTGTGGGAGGTTATGGCCTTTCGGGCTGGATTTGGGAAACAGTTGAAAATGAATTCATCATCAAACAAGGCCCCAAGCTGTTGAGCTTGGAAACATCTTACCCCAAAGAATAAAGAATCCACATCCAAGGAAATGGCTTTAGTAGTAGTAATACCCTAAATGAGCGAAAGTCGAGGATGCATAATAAATCAAACACATAAAATATTTTTCCCGTTTTGTTTACGCCCAAACACCAAATCAGGCCGAACTTGAGATTTCGTAATTTTGAGTTAATGGTTCAATATCATAAACTCTAAACCGATATTAAAACGCACGATACAGATTGCCGACTTGAAAAAACCAGTCCTTTATATATGCAGTTCCACAATGTCACTGTCGCTTAACACGTGGTCTCGTTGCACCAACTGTCCGTCATAGACGGCCGTGCCCCATAATCGGGCGGTTTTTAATTTGCTGGCAAAATCCTGGTGGACTTTCCCTGCAAAGTCCTCAACCGTATCTCCTTTTTTCAAAATAAACGGTTCCTTGAAATCCGGCTCTTTACCGGGAGCTTTGGAGTAGACGCGTATAATTTCGAGTCGCTCAAACAGCGTTCTTTTAAACTGTTCCAGGTTGCGACCGGTGGTTGCTGAAACCGGAATCGAAGGCCAGTCATTCTCAAGCAGCTCACAGAAAATTTCGAAATTTTCATCAAAATTGTCATCGTCAAACTTGTTGGTCAGCACCAAAAAGGGTATGAAGATTGAGCCGCGCTGCTCAGAGTAAAGCTCCTTTAGGTGGTCGGGCATGATCCGGTGTTCTTGAAGGATGGCAACCGAATCTTCAAGCTGATGTACCGGATCCGTCTGCAAATCCACGACCAATAAAATATAGTCCGATCTACGAATCAGGTCCAACAATTCCGGTTCCATAAAATCCCGGTTAAGCGGCGGCGTATCCACCAGTTGGATCTGGATGTTTTCCATTGGCATCATTCCCGGAGTGGGTTTCCAGGTTGTATACGGAAAATCAGCGATTTCGGGTGTGGCGTTGGTGAGAGCTGATACCAGGGCGGATTTACCCACATTGGCAGGACCGACCAGCACCACTTGTCCGGCGCCTTCTTTTTCGATACGAAAAGCCGATTCTCGCTTGCCGGTACCTTTTTTGGCCTGAGCGGTGGTTTTTAATTTAGAGAGCCGTTTGCGCAGTCCGGCCCTGAGCTTGTCCGTGCCTTTGTGTTTGGGAACAATGCGCAGCAATTCTTCGATACAAGAAATTTTCTCACCAGGTGTTTTGGCGGCGCGATATCGTTTATCCGCCTCAAAATACTCAGGGGGAAGATTTGTCGCCATGGATTTGACCGGATGTTTTTATAATTAAATATGTGTTGAATGGAAACTATTTAAAATATCGAATGCACCAATCTTCATTCAAACAAAGCCTAAAATCTTCAATCCCACAATTAAAACTATATATATCTAAAAATTCATAAAAAAGCAAAAGGACAAACCCTATCAAATGGGTTTGTCCTTTTTGAAAAACGATATCGCATGAATTTTATGGACATACTTCTTTTGATAACCGAAAGGGACGTCAGACGATCCTATTCGAAGGCCTTGCTCAAGGCCTCACGAAGTTCACCTGAACCAAGGTTGCCGGCAGAACTTTTAACAAGGATATCAATAGGTGTCACTGCTTTTCCATAGTACGCCTTATTCCATTTGTCCCGCGTCGCGATGACAGCGCCTTCCAGGGAAATTCCAGCATAGGCTCCTTTGGATCGCGTATAGGAAACAATGTCAGCCACGACATACGATTTGGCACCTCCACCAATCGGCCCAGTGGCAATGGATGCATCAACCCCGAGCTTAAAGGAGGATGTAAGCAAATTATCCACAGCCTTTTGGGTCCTCACCATCATGATCACTTCCGCTGCCTCGCCACCAATCTGCAACCCAAGGGGCAGGGAGCCAATGGTGTAAAAGGCTGGTTGGCTCCAAAGGCCTGTTTTTGCAGGAAAACACGAAGATATATTGCAGAAAACAACAACCAATTAATGGCTGAAATCTTAATAACTCGATTAAAAAAAAGCAGGGCCATTGCTGACCCTGCCCTTTCCACCTTGAAAGCTTCTTTGGTTTCAAGGCATCATCCAATTTGGTTGAGCCATCACTCTGATTGAGTGTGGAGTCGCCCAAACTTTAATATTTTCTCGATATGTACTGGCCACATTTATAGCACATACCAACCATTTTAATTTAAAGGCTTCACTAAATGCTGGATAATGGTACTACCCTGATCGAAGAGCCCAAGGCGCGCCTCCTGGCTGAACAGAATCAACAGGGTTACCAGAAACATAAACTTTCAACTTAACTATAAATTCATAATTTTGTAATTTTATTGTGTCAAGCAGAATTATATATAATTTATATATAATTCAATGGAATTAGAATATATTGTATTTTATTAAAATAAATTACAGCATATTGTGTACCTGCAAATCAATAAACTGAGTAAAATCGAACTGCTGTACTACAATGCCTGTTTATGTACCTCTAAACAATCAACCTGCGAGAGCAACTCTGAATTTTATAGGCTTAATCTTCTATTTTGAATTTTTCTTGAACGGCATTGCAGACCGGACATTTCAAGGAGGGCTTGTCTACGGCAATATTTCCGCAGATTTGGCAGACATAATAGTTTGTTGAATCATGGGCGCCTTCTTCGAGCACTTCTTTTAAAAGATTTAAGTGAACTTTTGCCACCTCACCGAACTGACCAAACGCTTCAGCAGCTTTTTTCTTCCCTGTTTCATTCAATTGTTCGGAAATTTGAGGATACTTCTGTGTATTGTCTCGGCCTTTGCATTGTAACATTCCTTCCAAATATCCAGCTGTATCGCCAATTTTACCCCTTATATACATGAGTGTACGACGGGCGTGAATTTCTTCTGCCCGTGCCATTGCTCTAAGCAATTTGGAATGAAGAGTCCACCCGTCTCGTTTGAGCTTTGCAGCGTAAAGCCGATTGAGTACACTTGATTTAGACATATATGCAAAAGCCTGGGCCATGTCGGAATTTAAGTTATCTGCCATCGTTAAACCTCTTTGAAATATTACCGCATCAAGGATATGCAACTACTCAATAGCTATGATGAACCTTTTGTTCTTATTGTGTTCTTCTATCTCAACAAAAGTCCCGCGGATGCCTGATTTCTCCGACAGTTCAACGATCTCATTTAGGTCAATGCCATTCTCCTCCAGCGAAACAGCTATCTGTTTAGGCATGAGTTTCGATGCTATTTTGAGTATTGCAAGAGGAATGGTAATCGTTCTCTCTGGTTCAGCCTCGCCACCTTTGAACACTCTGATCTTCACCGTCATAATATTAATGGTGCTCCTTTCTTTATGGTAAGCAGCCTGTGCTTCACGAAGATGATATGCACCCTTCGACTCCCCAACCTTTCGGCCCTTTGCCCGGACACCGAATTTCTCTTTTATGCCTTGGACAAAATTCTTACCTGAATTTTGGACGAGTCGGAGGTTTTCATATTCTAATCGTACGGACTGTCAGGAGACACCCTCAACCAGTTTTGCAAAGATATCGGTGTTGCTGAGAATACCAACCAGGTCAGTTCCGTCAAGCACAAGCAATCTTCTAAAGCCGACCATACGCATCAACTGCTGGCAGCTGTAAATCGATAAACCTATGTTGACAGTGATCGCCGGTTTACTCATTATGTCCTCAACCAGGACCTCAATTCCGCCAATTGTTTCTGTAAAGAGTGCTTCAATGATATCTTTCCGGGTAATGATGCCGAACGTGTCTCTATCGTCATAAGGTTCAACGATGAGACTCGATACACCCAGATCGTGCATCATTTTCGCGGCCGCCAATAAGGTCGTATTTTGGTTAACTATTTTAACGTCCGTTTTCATAAGATCCTGGACCATCAGTTTTTTCATATCCATATCGATGTTTCCTCCTATAACATAGGTTACCTTATAAGCTCGACAGCCTGTTGTTCTTCGTTAAATACAAAAGCAACTTTTCCCCTTATATCTTCCTTGACGTGAAAGGCATATCCACTCACAAACACCCTAGTCCCCGAATAAATGGCCTTTTTCACATCCAATTTCACGGGTTTACCATCAATTATAGACATTTTCCGTACTAGTTGTTTCCTGTATTTAGCAAGCCTTTTTTCATCAATTAATATCTTGCGTCTGAGCTTGACCAGCCTTGCGAGTTTTCTTGCGTGCTCCTTTGAGAGCATTTTGCCTTTTCCCGATTTGGCGTGCTGTGCAAGAACCTTGTCCATCTTCGCCCGGCTCCGCGTGAATTCCGCCAACTGCTTTGCAATATTATTCAACTGTTTCCGAAACTTAAAATCCATACCGACACTCACGTAAGTTTTGACACCGCCTTCCGATCCTATTTCGTTTACTTTGGCACCCTTACCTGCCACGATGAAACCGCCCCTTATACGACCCTTTCCTTCATTTACGATTATACTCCCCTTGGCCGATACAGTGCTTCGTATTATATCATCGCGTACGGATATGTTACCGTCGGCATGAACACGGGCATTTTCAATAAAACGTGCTGTAAAATTTCCGCCTGCATGGACTCTTCCTTGTCCCGAACCGATGATGCCGCCTTTTATGCAGATGTTGGTACCGGCTTTGACAATAGCGTCTTCAACGCCGCCGCCGACTTGAATCTCACCGGTGGTATTTACATTGAATCCTGACCTGATCCAACCTTTGATGTTCAATGAACCGTCCATTGTCAGGTTGCCGGTTGAGAAATCCACATCACGAGGTATTTCATACTGTTTAAAAACTGCTATTTTACCTTCTTGAATAAGGACGACCATGCCTTCGATTTCTGAGGTAAGGCTAAGAGCATCATCCGAGATCGCCACGTTATCTGCGGGGATGAGGTCTTTGTCCATACCGGGCTCAGCGGTAATAATATCGCCGAACACGTCAACCCCTTCTTTTCCCGGTGTCGGCGGCACCTTGACCGCCAGCAGGTCCCCCGCTTTCACGTTTTGTATGGTTCCGCGTTCTTTAAAATCTATATCCCCCAATTGCTCGTCAATAGCCCCCGCGATTTTCTCAGATTGGAACTTGAGTTCTATTCGAGCATCCTCTCCGCGTTCAGCCACTGTTCCTTTCGCAATAACGGCATCGTGAACCGGCTTGTTTGCTGAGGCGACCTCGTTCAACACCTGCTTAATGGTTTTCCGCTTAATACCATGGACGATTCCTCGATCGGCGAGTAATTGTTCAACCAGCTCCATAGTAAGCATCCTTCGCGACTCCGACGGCGGATGGACAGTTAGATGAGCGCTTAATTTATCCTCCGATACCCGCAGCGGATCGTCAACACAAAATCTACCATCTATGTAATCTGCGTAGCCCGCGGTTACGCCCTCGGCAACGATGTATGTCACTCCGTCATCGAGAACAGTGACGTTCGTCCCGGCTGTTACCTGTTTGTCCTTGGGTTCGGCACCGGTAAGGGTTTTTCCTGTTACGGTACTTCCGTGCACAGGTTCCTCCGGTGGAATTTTGATTGCAAGCTCATCACCGGCGGTAAACATCTCCTTGAGAACTGTGGATGTATCCAGTCTGCCGTCCCGCCTTGCAGCATCCACGGTTTCGGGATCATCACCATTAAGCTGAAATTTGAACTCTATCCGGGCGTCGACACCGTCTTTGGCCGGAGTAGCCTCGGCAACCATGAGATTCCGGGTCAGTTCGCCAGCCTCAATTGCCTTTTTGATCAAATCTTCTTTAATACCGTGAACAACGCCTGTCTGTTCCAGCGCTGCGCATACGTCTTCGAACGTAAGCTTGCTGTTGTCTGCAAGGATGGGAAATATGGACATTTTAGCCCACATCTCGCGTTTGTCTGTCTTGATCGGGTTTGTTACTGACACGTTCTTTGGAGTCGCCCGTGCCGTACCATATAAGGTAGCGATAAATGTACTACCGTCCTCGGTGATGGTCACATGGTCTCCGGCTGCAAAATCGAATTCCTTTCCATACTTAGCGGGTACTTCTTCACCGAAAATGTTTCTACCGGGCGTCCCTTTTGTGGCGGGAATTCTGACAGCGACAATCTGGTCCGGTTTGACCATATTATTGGCACTAGGATCCTTGTTGACCGCACCCTGACCGATTTTCAGCTCGATTCGGCCGTCCTTCCCGCTTTTGGCAGACTCGCCGGCTGCAATCTGTATATCGTTCTTCGTCGTATCGGTATCTATAACTTCAGAAACAATATTTTCTATGACCTCCTTGTTTATTCCTACAACGATATTCAGATCTGCTAACGCGTGTTCAATGTCATCAATTGTTACTGGTTTGCCGTTGTCCAAAGGCGGCGTTATTGTCCTGATGGTTGCGCCCATCTTATCTTCCCAGATGTCAATATCGAATTGGCCGGGCGCGTTCTTCATCGAAACAGCATAAGTTGCTTTATCAATCTGTACTACCGTTACTTCGTCGGGCTGCACACCGAGTTGCCGGGCGCCCTCAATACGAGCAGCCTTATCGTTTTCTATGGAAATGGTAACGGTGGTTTTTTGCATTTATAGTCCTTATATTACCAAATCTAACGCTGACATTATGTTCAGGATATTTTTAAAAAAGGCAGATTATTCCAAAATATTCTCAATTAGATTGCTTAAAAGACAGTATCATCGAGGCTAGTGTCAAATTGTGTTTTTCCCTTCCTCCCTGACCGTGTCTCAGTTTGCGGTTCTGTGCCTGAAGCTTGCATCAGCATAAATCCAATACCATTGAAGATTACTTTTCTAAATCAAAACCTTATATGATTAGATCATGGCTTTGTTTTTAAAGATGGCCTTTAAAATTGCCATCTCTATTTCTGGAGAGGGCTTCCATTTAAATTGATGATCAAAACGTTTTTTAGCAAAGTGGTGTTGGGCATCAATGACGACAGGATCATTTTGAAAATAAATAGGGGGCGTTAAGTTTACGCCTAAGCTCATTACGTCATCTCGAACAGTGCCATCAATCCGCCCTTTAGAGTCGAAATGCATAATGAAATATTCCATACGCAAGATTTCTACTGGCTTTCGATTCTCAAATTCAATCGCCACCTCAGCATATCGCACACGCTTGCCGGCATATTGTGGGAAGGATATATCTGGGTCACGCTTCATCAACCTTTCATACTTTTTCATCGAAAGACGCTCCAAAGAATTATCATCATTAACAATAAAGATTCGAAGACCTACACCCATAATGCTCCGGATTTGAAATCAATCTCTAATTTCAATTGAAAATATTTCACCTATATTCTGCGATTGTCGCATTTGCTGGAGATGCAAGGCATCGAGCGTGCAGCTGTAGTGTACTACCGCAAACGCTCGATAACGAAGCAGATCCGGTGAATGCGGCAATCCAGCAGGGTAACTAATCTCGAAAAAAAATACATGATGCCTGTATTTTGGTGAAAGTTCAAATTTGCCAAATAGAGTGTAATATTTTGTAATCATATAACAATAACATACCTTCGAGATTAGTTATGCAGATTTTAGGTATCAAATTAAACCTATAGTTAACAGACAATTGAGGCAAATGTCAAATTTAATTGAAACGTTTTTTATTCATAAATCTTGGCGAAGTTAAAGAAAAGCGATTGCAACGGTTTGAGCCCGAAGGGCGAGTTTTGGAATCGCCTGGAGCGAGCCTTAGATTTATCAAAAAACGTTTCAGAGCCAGCGAAAAGTAATTTGGACAACAGATTGTCAAGATTTGACACCCGTTTTTACTCCTTAATGGGCAACTGTTTCTGCTACCCCTTCAATACCGAGCTTACGCATAAGCGGTCCCATGGTGATTCCCTGCACAACTAACGAGAAGAATACACAACCAAACCCTGCCACCAACAACACCGGACGGCACGTAACCAGAATACCTTCATTGGGCAGATGAAGCAGCAAAGCAATCGGTATCGAGCCCCTCAAACCGCCCCAGAATAGAATGTGCTTCCATCTCTTCGGTCGCTTAGTACCGACCTGATTTAGCAACCAGTAGAAACTGTAAGAAACCGCTGCACGTGCTATCAGCATCGCCGCAATGGCAACAAACACCGTCATCCACATAATATTTACCGGCACTTCGCGCAACTCCAGGCCGATCAAGACAAACAGGAGCGAATTGATCAGGAAACCTATGGATTCAAAAAATGTTTCAACCGTCTTAGTCGTCTTTTCGCTCATCGAAAGTTGCCGGCCATAATTACCTATCATCAATCCGGCCATCACAGTTCCAATTACGCCGGAAAAATGCACGACTTCCGCCAACCAGAATGACCCGTAAGTCAAAACAAGACAAAGAGCATTTTCCAGCAGATGATCCTCTATATGACGCATGATCTTAAAAACGATCCAGCCGAGTACTGCCCCCAGCAGTAGCCCCCCGACGGAAACCTTTACAAATTCATATACCGCCTGGCCGAATCCAAATCCTTGCCCATCCACCAAGGCCTTGAGCAGGATCGTGAACAACACTACCCCGGTTGCATCATTAAAGAGCGACTCTCCTTCCACTATTGTCTTTAGATCTTCAGGTGCCCCCACCTCCTTGAACAACGACAGTACACTCACAGGATCCGTTGGTGAGATCAAGGCACCAAAAAGTATCGCCACCATCATTGAACTGATACCACCCAACCATCCAACCACTCCTCCCACTAACAGGGTTGATACAATAACGCCCGGCACTGCAAAACACACAATCGGCCAAAACTGCTCCAAGAGAGAGTTTAGATTCATGTGAAACGCTCCTTGGAAAAGCAACGGTGGCAAAAACACAAAAAATATTAGATCATGCCCAAATCCCGTCTCCTCAATCTCCGGACCAATACCCAACACACCTATCAACAGTCCTACCAGAGTCAAAAATATCGTATACGGTAAATGCGTTACCATCTTACTGGCAATCGCCACCACACACGCTAGCAACAACAACCCGATATATATTCCAACCGCATGCTCGATCATTTTGATAACTTCCGCTTTATTTCTTTATCAATTATAATGCCCGTCTAACGGCAATTAAAATTCCCGAAATAAAAAAAATGGCAAGGCCATTAACCCTGAACTGTGAACGCTTGCCTGTATTTTATACTACTTTAATCAAGAATCAAGGTTTGATCCCAATCACAAGCCCTGATAAAGCTTTCGATAAAATGTTGGCGGTTTTTTTGATATTATCAACATTGTCCCTGAAATCCTTCTCTCTAATTTCTAATTGTATCGATTCAACTTGTGATCGTTTATATCCTTCATTCATGAACCATTGGTTCATGTAATCTTCATGACGGCCACGGAAATTGCTGGCATTTTTTCTTGTTAATATAGTGGTTAAACCATACTCGGTAAGCAAATTCTTAAACCTGTTAACTGTTTCTTTGCGAGCCGTAAAACTATTTTTAGGTTCGCCTGTTTTGGGGCTATCCCCTTGCCCAAACCCGATTAAAGCATGAAGTGCATCCGCTTTTCCCTTAAACTTACTGGCTTTGTTTTTTGCTTCGGTTTTTGCACTGCTATTTTTCATACCATGTATCCAAACAACTAAAGTCTTACCGGAAGCTTTTATCATCTTTCTTATTTCATCGAGAAAAGTTGGATGCATTTGAGCTTGTTCTATTTTGTAAAGATTTAGATCCTTATTCTCAAGATTTGGTCCTTTCATTTTTCGAGGTTTTCTAAAGACATCGTTAATAATTCCACAACATCCAAGTTGTTTAACAATTTCATGTGTCAGTATATCTGTGTTTATGTCGTCTTTTGGTTTGGTTGCAACGCCATGTGGGGCAATTAACAATAAACGTGAATTTCCGGGAATAACCTTAATATCATCTTCAATTGATGGTGATTTGGCTTTAGCCATTTTTTCTCCAACAATTAGTACGGATGGGACGTACATAAGATTATAATTCCGAAAATTTTCCACATAGATCCTCATTAATTTTCATGCAAGATTCAGGTAGAAGACTCAAGCTAAAGTACTTATCCACACCCAGACGGGTAAAAACTTATAAACTCATGTACGCACACTAAATTATTACCAAATTTACATCATATTATATCTAAAGACTTTCATACAGATCTGTTCAGAATATGTCAATAATTCAAAGGTTTTAAATAGAAATCCGCATAAACGGCAGATATTTATTTATGGAAACCCAAATTGTGGTATATTAGCCCGGATATTTCACGTGTGCGAGGCGTTCATTTGAAAGTTGAACGAAGTGAAACCCCGCCTTCGGGGGCATTCAAGGGCGCAGCCCCGCTTTACAAAGCGGGATAAACCTCCGTATTCTTAAAATATAAGCGAAATTAAAATGAAAAAAGAAATGGTCACCGAACGAGATGGGTCGATAAGCAATAAGACTGCTGAAAGGCTTGCAGCGATGATAATGAAAGCCCGACATCTTGTGGGATTTACTGGTGCTGGAATATCCACAGAAAGTGGATTGGCCGACTTCAGGGGACCTGATGGTGTATGGACCAGACAGGACAAAGGATTGCCTCCACCGAGAAGCAGAAGAATTGAAGATGTACGACCTAATCGTGCACACATAATCGTAGCAGATCTAATTGATCAAGGGTTCATGAAATTTCTTATTAGCCAGAATGTAGATGGATTGCATATAATGAGCGGCGTTCCAGTTGAAAAGATCGCTGAACTCCATGGTAACCATTATCTAATGGTATGTGATCATTGTAACAAAAAAATGACTTACCAAGAGGCAGGCTGGGATCGCCGTCGCTTTGGTCCCGGATATAGGAGATACCCAGCTGTTTCCGGACAACCCGGATGTCCCAACTGCGAAGGACGATTGTATTCATCAATTGTAAATTTCGGTGACCCACTTCCTGAAAGGGATTTTAATGAGAGTATGGAACACGCCGAGAAGGCGGATCTGATGTTGATCATCGGATCAAGCCTTGTGGTAACACCTGCTGCTGACCTGCCCTTAATCACAAAAAGAAAAGGTGGCAGCCTTGTGATTATCAACAAAGGTGAGACAGCACTGGATAAGATTGCTGATATTAGAATATGGGCCGGTGCGGGCGATACTCTCGAGAAAATAATTAAGAAAATTAAGGCCAGGCATTCGGCAAGTGCTTGACGCTGCTTTAAACCATTAATGAATGTAAACTTTACCACCCTAACTGAGCGAAAGTCGAGGATGCCCCAGCTTTGAGGCATCTAGGGCGAAGCCCCGCTTGATAACGCGGGATAAACCTCCGTCGTCTACTGCGAGTCCTTGATAACGAAGGAGATGGGGTATCATCGGCTTTCCCGCAGGGTAAACAAAGTGGGATTTTTTCAAAATTGTATATCTCATTTATAGAAGAGTTATGAAAATACATCAGATTATCTAAATTTCATAAGAAATTAAAGCGTTATATTATGTTTCCCATTTTGTTTACGATCAATTAGGGTACCACATTTAAGGTGGTCTATGATGAGGGTGGTTTTCTCTTGCTGCGCCACACAAGTATAACGGCAATAGCAGCCATAGGTAAGCTTACAATATACGCAAGGGAAAGCCCCCAATATGAATTGATAAAGAGAAAGAGAGATCCAGAGATTAAAAACAAAATTGCGCTAACTATGTAGCGCCAATTACCAATCATTACAAATCCTTTGGTTGGTTTAGCTACCGGCATAAAACTTAAGCCTATACAGAAAGCCCCGTGAGATATTCTCAACTAAAACATTTCCAATAATGGGATAGTTTACTTTTTACTTTACTAACAATCTTTACAGCTTCCTTTAATCCATTGTCTGGATTTATATCCTGCGAAATGGGCTTCAGTTCTTCTAACTCTATTTGAATTCCTGTAACCCCCACAATTGAAGCCAGCCATCCTAATGATACAATCTGTAGGCTATCGCTATAACCAGAGCCAATGAAATCAACAACTTTCCCGTCACATATCTTAGAAGCCAATTGTCCAATAATAGAACCTATAGATCTAATGCCTTCAAGCGTCAATCCCATCTGCGTTATCCTGTCACTGAAGTGAGGATCGCTTCCATCCACCATCAATATGATTTCAGGAATAAATTCTTCGGCAATAGGTATAAGAATCTCATTTAACACATACTCATAGGTATAATCACCAGATCCAGGGGGCATAGGTATATTCACGGAATAGCCCATACCATGTCCCTCTCCAATCTCATCCACAAAACCTTTTCCGGGATAAAGCGTCAGGGGATTCTGGTGAATGGATAAAAATAAAACACGTGAGTCTGTTGAAAAAATTTCATAAATACCATCTCCCGCATGCGCATCGGTGTCTATAATCAAAATCCTGTTTACACCAAAGTTTCTCATTAAGTTTTCAGCACAGATACCCACATCGCTGAAAACCCCAAAGCCTTTTTCATGATTCCTGGTAGCATGTTGTACACCTCCTCCTACAACAAATGATTTTTCGTATTTTCCGGATTGAACCACCTCACCGGCAAGTTTGCCGGCACCTGCTAAAAGCTTTGTGCCCCTCACGAATCCAGGGGAAAGAGGAGTATCGTAAGGATCTTTGCTTTCACACCTCTCAATTCGTCGAATATACTCTTCGGTATGTATAAGTTTAAGATCACTTTCTGTAGCATAGGAAGGAGAAACAGTTTCGAAATCAGGGTGACGGCCTAATTTTTGTTTAAAAAGGTTAACGAAAATTTGATACCTGTCTCGTTTAAGCACATGACCGAGGTCGTACTCTTTTAACTTTTCGTCATATACAATGGCATATTTACTCATCAGTTGATTTTCCCGTATTACTTAAGCTGACAAGAATTATTACCTGAAACTTGCATGAAAATTAATGAGAATCTTTAGGTTACTTATTTGAGCCGGATTTATACAAAATGATGTAATTATACGGTTTACTCAAATGGTATATGGGATGATGATCTTTTTTATTCATTAATTTTCACCCCAAAGGGCGAGCCGGAGGCTTCCATCTGCTGCGTTATTAAGGGCTCGTAATAGTTTACTATGACTTCGCCCTTAAATGCCTTGCATATGAAAGCCTCCGGCTCGTGCAAAATTCAGGTATTAAAGACCTCATTCATTCACTTGCGCTCGTGAAAATGGAATTGCCTTCGTAAAAAACCAACAACCGGCCTGGCTTAATCCTGTTCCAATTCTCATTGCTCAAAGGCTTGCTGGCCACGATGTATCCTCGTTCCTCTGGATTTATGACCTCTGCCAAATTGATCGTCAGGTATTGGCCACGAAGTCTGACAACTTTGTATGGCGCCTGACGCATTAAGAAATGAAGTCCAACGTGCCCTGACCTGTCGTGGTATACGAATAGGTGCCTGCCATCACTAAAGATCAGGTTCAGCTCTCCTAATCGGTTTATTTCTCGTAATTTCTCGTGCAAGAGAGTGAAGCCATTCCTATCGGCCAATTGAATACCACGATGGCTGAGCCATGATAATAAACTACAAAAGACAAGCTCGGAATCGGTTTCGCCAATGGGGCTGAATTCTATAGAGGGAAAACTTAGTTGACTGGGATCTATGGTTCCATTGTGGGCAAAAACCCAAGTTTTCTGATCAAATCTCCGATAAAAGGGATGTGTGTTGACGTAACCCACCCCACCTGCTGTCGCACGGCGGATGTGCGAGACAAAGATCCGCGACCGAGCGCCTAAGTGTTCCTGAAAATTTTCGGCAAGACGACTCCGGAACGCAGGTCTCGATTCTTTTACGATTTGGGTACCATATTCATCATACCATGCCACTCCCCAACCATCAGGATTCTCCATTGCCCCGGCCTTCAGACCAGAAAATGCCAAATGAAATGAAACTTCTGTGTTGAAACAAAGACCCAGTAGTTCGCACATGAAAATTGCCTCCCGACGAAACACGACCAACTCAAGCGACCATGTAAAGATATCTTGCAGTATCTATTTTTATTAAAATCGATTGCTTGTCAATAATGGGCATAAAATATCATTTTGATTAGATAGTGCCTATCCATAAATCTTGGCGAAGTGAAAGAAAAGCGATTTCAACGGTTTGAGCCCGAAGGGCGAGTTTTGGAATCGCCTGGAGCGAGCCTTAGATTTATTAAAAAACGTTTCAGAGCCAGCGAAAAGTGATTTGGGCAACAGCCCGGAAAGATGCGATCCTGGTGTTCTCAATTAAGATTGTTTCTTGCTCACCAGTATAGCTATTCTTTCCTTCAATATAGCATTTTCATTTTTGAGCCTTTCGATTTCTTCGTGGGCTTTCACCAGCCTTTCAGAATATGACTCAAGCAAATTTTCAATAAATTCCTTGTCAATTTCTTCCTTTTTTCCTTGGGTGTTTTGTTCCATTCCTCTTGGCCCTCCCATGCGACTGGAAGTTTTTGAACCCATTTAATATTGAATTTCTAAGAATACTGTTCAATAAAAAACACAAAGCCCCACCTCTCTGATTGAGAAACAGGGTTCATTGTCATCACATATGCTCTCCCTTTATTTAGGGTTAAACCCTAAATGAGCGAAAGTCGAGGATATCCCAGGTCCAAGGCATCAAGGCTGCAGCTGTAGTCGTCTACCGCAAGGCCTTGATAACGCAGGTCGAAGATCCCGTGAATAGCGGGTAGATGGGGTGTCATCGGCTTTCCTGAAAGGTAAATAAAATGGCATTTCTTTTAAAATTATATATCTCATTTATAGAAGAGTTATAAAAATACAGTTGAATTTACAAAATAGTTGATAAATTAATCACATATAATGTTTTGCCATTTTATTTACGATCATTTAGGGTTGAAGCAACTATCTTGAAATCATGTAACTGGGGTCACATGTAAATGAGGTCAAGCTTTGACACTATTCCTTTTTTCTTACAAAATTACAAAAAAAGCAAGGCTATTAACCCTGAACCCTGAACCTCTGAACCCTGAACCCTGAACCCTTACCTGTATTTTATACTTCTTCTTGTCGGGCCGAAGCTTTCAGCAAAGGCCGATAATCAAGGATCAAGGTTTGACCCCAACACCGTGATCTTTCCTCCCAAACGATAGGCAACGGCCTTCTCAATTCCAATATCTATTAATTCTAACATTCTATTTAGCTCCGGGTGAATGATTTAAGCATAACGACCCATTGAGCTGTTTGGTGTACATGAAACATATTCTTACGAATGCAAGAATCGTGAAATAGCCAAATCTGTTCCAACCCCCTTATTCTAATACTTCCTTCACCCTCCCAACTTCACCGCTTTCTAAACGGACTTTAATGCCATGAGAGTGAGGAAGGGCCTTTGTCAGAACGTCCTTCACTATACCTTCCGTTAATTTTCCGGATCGCTGGTCTTTTTTCAATACTATCAGAACATGAAGACCTGGCGATATTTTTACACGATTTTCATCATTCATGACTTTAATTTTATTACCGCCAAAAGGGCGGAATTACCCCAGTCAAAGTACAAGCCTAAATGAGCACTAAACCTTGTACTGCAAATAGAAACTTATTATTTAATGGGCCCGGAAGTTCCCAATTGACCTGCCCGAACTTCTAAAAACCATTAAGAAACTTTTGGAATAATCCTATTTAGGACTGCTTTTTCAGTGCATCCACGGTTCCAAGGTCACACACATCAAAACTTTGTCCGCACCCACCGCAAATCATCTCGCATTTATCCGGTGAACGCGATCTCCGTTCCTTTAACTTTGCGTGACATTCCGGGCATCTGAGGTCAATCGCATCTTTATTATTATCGGAGTCAGTTTTCATATAGCTTTCCTTTATCCATATTTTTATTTAATTGAATTATGCGGCAATCACTTCCAAAAGGTAGTTCCGCAAGCCTAAAAACCGTTTTCATTACTAATAACAAGGCATCTCATCAATTTTCATGCAAGATTCAGGTTATAAATTAACGCACTTTAATCAATTATCAAGGATTGGGCCCGGTCCCTACAGGTTTCATTACAACAAATTATAAAAATTTTAAACACATAAAGTTTTCAATGTGAATATTTCATCCGTGGCCTCGAAAAACGGATAAGGAATTTAAACGTCTCGGAAATTCTACAATTTATTGAAAATACAGGTTTATCAATGGCAACCTGTTTGTGCCATCAAGATGGAAGAATGGAATGCTGGAATGCTGGAATATTGGGAGTAATGGCGGAAATAAACCATTTTAATTGTAAAAAAACTTCTTTCCTTCAACTTCGTTCAGGACAAGCTCACCCATCATTTTTACCCAGTGAAACTTTTTTTCTATTTCACCGGGGCCATTACTCCATCATTCCATTATTCCAATTGGGGCGAAGCCCCTAAGTTCTAATTAAGATGCGGCCCTATTGTTCTTTTTCGGTTGTATCCACTTTCCGGGTCTGTTATTGAATGCTTTGGATTAATGTGTTTAAGAGTCAAATGAACCCCACTTCTCGAGCAAAAACCTATCGCAATCAGCCTTTGGCAGCCGCTCTATTCGTCTTGAGTGCATCTTTCACTTTTGCGGCGTTGGGGGCACTGATAAAAGTTGTCTCAACTTCGCTCACAAATGAAATGGTTGTCTTCTTTCGCAACCTCTGCGCCCTCGTCTTCATTCTGCCGTGGATCTGGTACAGCCGTCCTCTTGGAGGAGTCAAAACATCGTTCTTTCAACTCCACCTGCTGCGTAGCTTGTTGGGGCTTGGGGCAATGTACTGTTTTTTCTATTCAATTGCTCACTTGCAGCTCTCCGAAGCCTGCCTACTCGCTTCTACCGCACCTCTGTTTATTCCGGTGATTGCCTATATATGGATCCGTGAGCCTGTTGCCCAGAAGGTGCGAGGAGCGATAATTATCGGTTTTATTGGCATCCTCTTAATTCTCAAGCCTGGAATCGGAGTATTTCAGCCGATTGCAATCGTGGCTTTGGCGGCAGGCATCTTTGCCGCTCTGGCCATGGTTAGTATCCGACGAATGTCAGCCTCTGAGCCTACGATCCGAATCGTTTTTTATTTCACCACGTTTGGCACTTTAATTTCGGCTGTGCCCCTGGTTTGGTCCTGGCAATCACCGCAACCAAAGATATGGTGTTTACTCATCCTTATCGGCATGTTGGCCGCAGTTGGGCAAATCCTGATCACCAAGGGGTACAGTCTCGCACCGGCGGCCCAGGTTGGTCCATTAACGTACGGGAACGTGGTATTTGCTACCTTCCTCGGTTGGCTATTTTGGGGCGAATCTCTCGACGCTATGACATGGGCAGGCGCTGTCCTGATTTGTATTGCCGGCATTATCGCCACTCGACGAACAAAAACTCATGCACTTCTGGGCACTACAGCCAGAGAAACAACACATACAGTTGAAGCGTCCGGCCAGGAAACCACTCTGTCAAGCCAGGTATAAGTCTGGACAAAATTACACATCGAGTGTAAATAGGTGTCGTACCTTGGCATAACCTGAAACTTTCATATTGAATATTAAACGTCGAGCACTTTCTGCACGAATGTCCCGTAATAAGAATATAAGTCTAAAAAACACCTTTATTTTCAATAAATTGTAGAATTTCCGAGACATTTAATTAAATGATTTATAACTGCATTTTGGTCAGATATACCGGTGAGTTCGGGGTAAAGTCCACCCAGTCGCAGGAGTATATTGAAGATCTTATTCATAATAACATCAAACGGGCATTAACGGCCTCGGAAGGGCCGGATCTTCTCGACCGCATCAGGTTTTTAACTCGTCAAGGTCGTCTTTATATCTATTTTGAAAAGCAACAAAACACGGATATCGATTTATTAATTGCAGTTGTCGGACGAACATTTGGGATCTCTTCCATTTCACCCTGTTTTCGCACCTCAGTTCGCGATAAAACCGCTGTTGTCTCGGTAGCGGCCAAGCTGATGGTGGCACACGGAATCGGCCCCGGCAATTTCAAAATCGCAGTGCGCGCAATAAAGAATCCAAAATTAGATATTCCCTCTCTAAAACAAGACATCACCGGCTTATGTAATAAGATAGCTCTAAACAACGGGTCGCAAAAAGGATTCTCAAGGCCTCGTTTCAAAAAAGGGTCAAAATGGAAAATGGGCCCTTGGGGCGGCGAAATTGAGAGCAAGCCGGAGATAGAGGTTTATAAGGATCACGCTTTCATATCTGCAGAGCGGATTAAATCCCCCGGGGGCTTTCCGCTGGGTTTGGAAAATCAACTGGTCGCACTGGTTAGCGGCGGTTTGGATTCGCCGACCGCGGCCTGGCTGGCAATGCGGCGCGGCGCTGTTCCGGTTTTTGTTGTCATGGATCCTGATAATGACAGCAAAGGCTCCAAGGCAAATGCCTCTGCTGTAAGAGAAAAAGCGCTGAAAAACATTAAGGTTTTGGTTGAATATACAAAAGGGGCCCTCAAAGCGCCGACCGTCTATGTCGCTTCATATCAATCTGTGCTGGATGCGTTTATTCAACACGGGTCCCAAAAAGGCATCACTTGTCTGCTTTGCAAGCGTTTTATGTATCGAGTGGCCGAACAGATCTGCTTTCTTCATGACTGCCAAGGTATCGTGACCGGGGAAATACTCGGCGAACAGGCCAGCCAAACAGCCAAGAACCTCAGAGTGCTCGACAGTGCCGTAATGACGCCGGTGCATCGACCCCTCTTCGGGTTTGATAAGGATGAAGTCGTCACCCTGGCCGCCCGCATAGGAACGATGCCAATCGCCACCGTCGCATCAGTTCCATGCAAAGGGGTGACAAACCGCCCCACCATTTGCGGGGAAGTGTTCGAAGTTGAAAAAGTAGAAGAGAAAATTGACATAAAAAAATATCTTGAACAATGTTTGAGCGGCCTAGAGAAGGTATCCTAACTAGTGTCCATCCAGAAATGGTAGATTTTGGTTTTCGGCAAGGCCCGAGCGAGTTTTCAACCGCAGGCATAGCGCGCTATTTCGAGGATTGAAAACGAGCGAGAACGCCGCCGAGGGCCAAAAGATGCCGTTTATGGATGGACACTAACTAAATGAGCGAAAGCCTAGAATGCATAATAAATCAAACACATAAAATATTTTTCCCGTTTTGTTTACGATCAATTAGGGTTATAATCAGCTTGACTTTGTTCAACAACATCTTATTATTCAAACAATCAATAAAGGCCCGTTCTTAATTGGCGGGCCGGTTTCGTTCTGAAGGAAAGATCCATTTGTCAAAGCGGCAACCTGAAGTTTGGAACTATGAGAATTTTTTGAAAGGAGGGTGTCACTATGACTAATGGAATTGTAAAATGGTTTAATAGCGGCAAAGGCTATGGCTTCATTGAGCAGGAAGATGGTCCGGATGTATTTGTTCATCATTCAGGAATCAATGCAACCGGTTTCAAGTCTCTTGATGAAGGCGACAGTGTTACCTTTGACATTGAGCAGGGTCAAAAAGGTCCTGCTGCAGTAAATGTCACTGTAGTTTAGCTTGCAGTTTTAATCAGAAAAAGGGCATTCCCTAAAATATGGGGGACTGCCCTTATTTTTTAGCAAGGAAATTTTTAGAAGTATAGGATTTGGCAATTAATCCTAAGGTGGTTTCTGGCTTGAGGCAGACCTTGAAAAAAAGATTTGCCCTATTGAAAAATGATATATCAAATTTTTTAGGCCCCTGATATTTACATTTCCGTTGCAGATAGTGCGCCACGAGGCTGGACAGGAGATGAGGGTATGTTGCTCCCTCGGAGTCGGCTTGCAGAAACAGGCTTCAAAACACCTCAAGCTGCATTAGTAAAGAGCCACTTTTGCAATGTATTTAGAAGTAACTATGCATCATCTCGTTTTTGCATCAAACAAACCCAGCACCTTGGTGGATTTGGGCGATTAGAACCGAAATGACTTGAGCTGAGCGAAAGAATTTCAAAATAAGGCTCCACAGCGGCAACTATATCACTTGCTGTACGTTGAGGCGGGCCAGGGCCTTGACGCCGCTCATCGGCATTACCTATGAGACTCAACCACAAGCCATTTTTTTCTAAATAGGCAGCAACATTTTCTGCAAACCTTTTCCGTTCTTTATCAGAATAGAAAGAATGAAAACAGCCTCTATCGAACACAAAACCAAAAGGTGCGCCTTCAATTTGGTTTCTAAGGAAGTCAACCACAAGAAATGTACATTTGACATCGCTTTTTGAAGCTTTTTCTCTTGCCTTTTCGATTGCAATCTCAGAGATATCAGTTCCTGTTACTTGGAAGTGTTTCTGAGCGAGCCATACGGAATTATCACCGGTTCCACAACCAATATCCAGCGCTTTACAGCTCTTTATTGGTTTTTTCGCCACAGTTTCAGCAAGATTGAAATCTGGTTTGCCAATGTCCCAGGGTATATCCTCTGTCTTGTATCTTTCTTTGAAACGCTTTTCGACTGACATTTCATTTCCTAATAAAAAAGCCACATAACATTTATTCTAAGTTTTAAGTTATTACACATATCATTTGTCTGTGAAAAGATGTGTTAAAGATCACTTAAAAGCTTATTGAATTTCACACCGATTCCACCCGAATCGACTCTTACAATTTTTCCTAAAACCTTGATAGGATCACCGGAGTCCGGGTGAGAAAAATTCATTGTCATTTCTTGACCGAGCTCTGATACCAAGTTTGTTTCAATATATAGACCACCAGCACTTATATTTCGAACGAAATCTTCAAAAATACGCCTTTGATCTGATGAATAGGTTATGTTGATGAGAGTCGATCTCCGAGGATTTTTTCTTTTTTCATGCTTGGAATGTTGCAATTCCTCCAAATCTATCAAAAGTTGACGCATTTCGTCTTCGGACATACTGTCAATTATTCCAAAAATAAAAGCACGGACTTCCTTTATGTCGAGTTTTTTATCGTTATTTTCCATAGAGAAATTCCTTTGAATTTAGTTTAAATAACGTTTTAGATTTGCATATTCTCCAGATCAACTTCCTCATCAGTTACCACAAGATCGTCAATCAACCACCTATTATTTTCAAGGATCAAAGAATATATTTCCTTCTGATCCGCTTCCCCGGCCACAGTTTTTATTTTCGCCTGAACCACGACCCATGCATTTTTATCCGTTATCTTTGAATCCAAAACCTTGAATTCAAGTTTTTTATATTCCATCTGCTTCAAGGTTTTCCAGGTTTCTGCAACCCAGACAGACATTGGTTTATCGTCGCGGAATTTAGATGTTGTATAAGGCCCTATTTCATCCATCCGGGAAGTGCCATAGGTTTCAAAAAACAGGTTAACAACTTCAATGGGGTTTTTGGAGGGAGTATCAGAATTATTTGTACCGTGGATGATAATGCTGCAGCCAATAATACAAAGGACTGGTAATAATATGAAGGGCAATGGAATTTTAAATGTTTTCATCATTACTTTAAATTGAAACGATATGAAATGAAATCTATTAAGTTATTTTAAATGATCAATATGAGTTCTTAATTATCATATATCCTGGCAATATAATATAACGATCTCATCAGGTCAAAAATAGATAACCGGTGCCGGGTTATCAATGGATGGTATAAAATGGATTTTTATATTTATACAAAGGAAAAGCTTCTATCAGAAATTGAGAGGAACAGGCCTGATGTTGTTGCGCTTAATCTTGATCTGTATGCCGGGATTGATGGGATCGAAACTTCAAGAAAGATTCGAAATCAATTTGATTTCCCGGTTCTCTATGTTTAATTTTTTATTCTGACAGTTAGATAACACAAGTTCTGAATAGACTTCAAAACTCAATATAGCAAAGGTTGGGATAATCTGCATCACAGGCGCGCGATTGGGGGTCGCCCATTTGCAGAGGCTTAATTGCCAAATATTATTTCACAATTCAGGCTTTGACACCGATTTACTTCAAGGTTTAATAGGTGACCCCAATATCTATAACTGATTGTCTCTACCCTATCGTTGCAAAATCTCAGGATGCCGTAAGTCCAAGGCGCCCAAGGGTGACGCTGTAGTAAACTACCGCGAACCCCCGGCAACGAAGGAATTACGGTATCATGGGCTTGTCCGCCTCAGGAGGGCTTTCCCGAAGGGTTAAAAATATGCCTTACGAAACGTTTTTTCCTGGAATTCACGCTGGGTTTATTCCAAAAGCTTCTTTGAGATATGCGTAACATATAGGAATGTTTTAATATAACATATTTTTAGCATATTTTTTATGCAACTATAGGGTCTATATTAGCTGAGACAACAGGGTCTTAACCGGAACGATGGTTGGCTGTTCAGTTGAAAAACAATCCGCATTAACATAATCCATTGCAAAATTTGCCTGGAATGCATGGTGTGCTTTTATTTGTTTCTGATAAAAAACCAGATCTTTGCTAATAGATTTTCTCTTCCCTGTTTTTACTTCAGTCAGAAACCAGGGTTCTTGATTGCGGGTAACCAGAAAATCGACTTCCCGTCCGTCCTTATTTCGAAGGAAATACAATCCGTAATCACCGAGCCCATTATCTGTCCACCAATGGATTGCCTTGAGCAGATGGGATGCAACAAAATTTTCAGACTTGACTCCTGAATCGATCAGCAGGGACCAGTCCCAGAGGTAAATCTTCGGTTGCTTGAGCAGAGATCTCGAGACATTTCGGGACCAGGGTTGTATCGTAAAACAATAATACAAGGATTCAAGTACTTTTATCCAGCGGCGGATCGTATCTACGGAAACGTTCACTTTTTTCGAAAGATTCGAATAATTTATGAGTTGTCCAGACTGATGTTTGAGGATTTCGGCCAGTATCTCAATCTGATGAATTTCCTGAACTCTTGTAAAATCACGAATGTCTTCGGTAAAAAGCTGCTGTCTCCGCATTTTTTTCCAGCGGTTTGAAAATCGCAAATCTTTCTTTAAAAATGGTTCGGGGAATCCGCCAAAGTCAAACAGTGTCTCAAAATCCTCCGGATCTATTGGATGAGGGGGTTGTATTTCATTTCCCCCAATTTCAGGGGCTATTATTTCTCTTATGGAAACAGGATGGAGATGATACTGAAAATAGCGCCCCATAAGGCTGTCTCCCCCTCTTTTAAAAACATCCAGCCTGGAACTTCCGGTGACGACAATTTTTAGCATAGAACCATAGACGTCAAATAGTCCTTTTAGAAATTGCTTCCATTTAGAATATTTATGAATTTCATCAAAAATAACGATTCCGGGTTTTTCCTGTAATTGATGAACACCGATTTCCTCGCCAACTCCGGCTGGCCCATCAATAATCAAAGCACGATGGTCCTGATTATCCCAGTTGAAATAAGAATGCTTTTGAGAAAGCCGGGTACACAGCGTTGTTTTCCCGACCTGTCTGGGTCCCACCACAAAAATCATCTGCCGATACTGGTCCAGGTGTTTTTTAAGCACTGATGCATATGAACGTATCATAATAAATATATCTTATTGATAACTCGATATAAAGTCAAGGCCAATTTATGATATATCGTAAATAAGTCTCGTCCAGATTACGATGATGCCCAAATTGGCCGGTACAATTCAAAAAAAATACCGGCACTTTTTCGTTGCTTTTCATAAAATATTCGGGTTAGCGTTGTCTTTTTAAGTCCGCAGGCGGGAAAAGCTATTGAGATATTTGGCAAGAGACATTTGTTCTCCCGGCGCTTCAATGGTTGCCGTATTTGTGTGCACACAGGGTCAAAGCTCGAATAGTGAATAAAAAATGGCTATTCACTATTCAAGACACGACACCATTTACTCGGGACTATGGATAAAACACTTATTAGCTACCACCAGTTTTAGCACCTTTAAGAATGTTGTGGTATAGTGGTTATCGCTAACTCTTCACATCCGGTGAGATGACCACGTAATTCCCCTCGCGTCGTTTAGCTTCATACATTGTGACATCGGCACGATGCACAAATTGCCTATTTCCTTCATTCATTTGATATTCAGCGATACCAATGCTTAAAGTAATTTCTGATATTTCTTTTTCATCGATCACTAAGGATTCATGGGCAAATTTTGTTAATATTCTATCTGCTACAAATTTAGCATCACTAGAAGTTGTTTCTGGTAATATTATCGTAAATTCATCTCCTGCAAATCGATAAGCAGTATCGTGCGACCTGAGACAGGCTTTTATCCTCTTTGCTATTAGCGATAAAATTTTATCGCCAATCATGTGGCCATAAGCGTCATTAATTGCCTTAAAATTATCAATATCAATAAACATCAAGGAAATTGGATGTAAATAACGATCTGATCTTTTAATTTCCTTATCAAGTTGAGCGAAAAAATGTCTTGAATTATATAGGCCGGTCAATGAGTCTTCTATTGTTAATCTCTGCAGTTCCTTTATCATTTTGTCACGTTCATTTAATAGTGATCGTTCTCTTAACACTCTGTTAATTCTTAAAATTAATTCGTTAAATTTAACTGGTTTAAAAATCAGATCACTTGCACCGTTTTTGATGGCATCTTCATAAGAATATTCAGAACGGTAAGCAGTCATAACTATAACATCAACATTACATTTTTTTCGAATTTTGTTGGTAAATTTGATTCCATCTATTCCCGGTAATTTTATATCTGCAATTACTGTATTTATTTCTTCATTATTTAAAATTTCTTCAGCTTCTTCAGCACTTTTAGCAGTTTTAGTTTGAAAGCCAGACTTGATAAGGAACTCAGATACTAATTTTGAAACTGCAATATCATCTTCTACAACTAATATTTTATTTACCATCTTAATTTAACCCTCAACAGACATTCATGATAATATTGATTAAATCAGCGAAATCGCACTATATCAGGTCCAATCTTAAAAAATTAATTTCGTATTTTTTATCGGTATCTTGGGGGAAATACTTAAGAAAAACTTGGAATAACAACAGGATTTTATTGGAAAGATGATTTAACAGCAAATCAACTGGAATATGAATTTAACACATTGGATGGTTGCAAAATAAATGCTATTGAGTCAGGGGCTGCAGATACTGGAATACCAAATATCACCGAACTACTAATTAATTGAGAATATGCCATTGAAATCGGGCTTGTCAAAACCTGTGCTTTCTTGCCTTCTGAGAATTCACAAAAAATCAAAGGGCAAACCCTGTGAAATGGATTTGTCCTTATATAAAAACGACGGTAGGAGCATCCGGGTACTTTATTAAGGGCAAGATTGACTCAAGTGTTGGAATGAATTGTCATTCCATTAGCTTTAATTTTAAAAAGCCCTCTTCTATCTTGATGTCTTCAACCCCATCCGAAAAAGTTTTCCAGAAACCCGTATCGGCACCAAATTCTTCAACCAGATCTATATTCTTTATTCCTCCCAGCCAGGCATTTGGTATGGGTACACCCATAACGGTAATACCTTTAAGGATGACGACAGGTTTGCCCTTATCGTATGTAAAAACCACTCCAGTTTTGACACGGAGGGTTTTACCTCCAAATATAGGAAAATCTTCATCCACAGGCAGTAGAAGCTTTGCACTAATAAGATCGTCAGATAAATCAATTGCCAATTTTTTTGCGAGATCCGTATTCTTTGCCAGTAATGCGTTGAGTTCCCTTTCAGTGAAATTAATCTCCCTTTTGATGCCTTTTTCACTGTAAGGTTCCGGCTCGAGAGTGGCATTTGGATCAAACCGGTCTGATTTGGATGACTTATTAGGGATATCGTTCCTATGTGCATTGGCAGCAGTCCCTATTGAATCAAGGTTTTCTAATTTGGCAGTCAAAACTTGCTCCTCGTGAGGATTTAGAGTCACAGGCTTAAACTCTGATGGGAAAAAGTAGGTTTTGAAAACCAAGATGGTTATCCCTGCGGTAATAATAACGGCAATGACTATTAAGCCAAAGACTTGGAAACACCCAAATCGTTTTTTGGCTATTTTTGAAGCAACGCTATGGTTATTTTCCTCCATGTTTATGTCTCCATTAGACCTACACTTTATCTAATGCCAATCCGATTTCATCAAAAATGTCTTCAATTTGATTTAATGCCTTATCGCCCAGGATATCGGTCGCCTTACCCTTTCGCGGACTTCCTACAATCGCCAGAAGATTCATTAACTATGGTTTTCCCATTTAGCTTAAAGTTTAAAGATAGCCCGTGCTTTATTGCCAGAACGTCAACCCAGCGTCAAAAAGCTCAGGTTACATATATCGCATAATGTCCCCTTAAAGTCAAAAAGGCAAACTTTGTGAAATGGATTTGCTCTCATTTAAAAACGATATCACACGAATTTTATGGACATGATATTTTCATCTTTATAGCAGATCACACAATTGTTACTTTTTGGGTAGATGGTATGGTTAAGGCTTGCTAACCTTTTGAAGGTTACTAAAAAGTTAATTTTTATCATTATCATTCGAAGGCAAAATAACTGTAAATTTGGATCCTTTCTCCAGAACACTCTCAACCTCTATGCGCCCCTGATGTTCTTTTTTAAATAAGGCGCTCATTGGAAAAAACGATTTCCATCGGCAACCCCTTTGCATCTTTACCGGGTATTTCCGGAACTGTTGCCAATGAACTAACCGGGGAGCATGCAACTACGGCGGCAGCGATTGAATCCAGTATATCATCTTTGGCCACTTCCTTTCGTTTATACCTTTTTAAGGTAGTGTTAACGACGGCTTCTGTTTGAGAGAAACCCTTCTTTAATACATCTAGTCGTTCCTCGAAACCATGTTTTCTCTTTTTCGAAAACAGCATGGCCCTGCCGCCGGCCAAGGCCCAAAAGCAAATTTCCGGGTGAGTCTCCCGTATTTTTTGTTTTGCCCGAGGATTTGCCAACAAAAAATCATCCACTTCTTTTATCTTTTTTGAAATATGATAAGCCTGAAGGGATATCTTTTTCCCAAGGACCTTCTTGTTTATTTCGCAGGCCTCTTCATAGGTTTTGGCTGCTAAGGCCTCTCGGCAAGGCGGTGGGAATACGGTGGAAGTTTTACCTTTACCAAGTAATTTGCGGGCTTCTAAGTCGCATGCTCTGGATTCCTTAAATGGAAGTACGATGGGAATATCTATGAATATCAAAGACGCATCTTTATGGGTTTCCCACAATTTTTCGATATTTTCAGAAACACCTATCTCCCACTCATTTTCATGATTAATGGCGGTATAAAACCAGCCGATTTTACATCCATCAACTCCGATGAATTTCATAGCCCTTATTATTACAAGCCATCTCAAAAATGCAGATTACGTTCAAGGACAAGGCGCGGGCCGATGAAAAAGCGGAGCATACATGGGAGTATGTGAGCATTTTGAAGAGGCTCGCAACAGAGTAATTGGGCGTTAGATGTTTTTTGAGATGGCTTGTAATGTTTAATTTCCTTTTTACTCTCCAGCATCTTCATTTTAATCAAGGATCAAGTTTGACCCCATTCACTGGCCAAAAACAGGTTGACCGTACTGAAAGTGTATCTCATGAGAGATATTATAAGGTTTCAAATATAGTTTGTCTGCGCTGCATCAATCAAGTTTTGAACCTGCTATAACTATATGGTAAGCTTATCATCATCATATGTTTTTTAAAATTCCGATGGATGTTTGCTTCTACAGCAATAATTTGGGCATAATCAGTAAAAACCTATTTAATACAAAAGATTATCAGTTTTCCATTGAAAGGAGATCCACCGGAAAGCATATAAAGTGTAATATAAGCATGTTAAGTGATATTTGTGTAAATTCTCAATAAGTTCTGGTGTATGAAATTATTATATTGACTCGAATCCATGATTTATTGAGATGTTACGTATGCTGAATTTAACTTATTGAATTTTATGGAATACTGAGTAATATCGTTCTTGCTTAAAACAAGTTTTTAGTGTAGAAATAAAATGTGAAGCTAAAAATTATCAAAACAATTTCTTTTTTCGTTATAATCATTATGTTAATCTTACTCAGCGTGTCCTGCGGAGATAAAGAAGAAACCGGACCCCCTCGGCCTGCTCCAGAACATTCCGACAGCTTCACTTTTTTCGATATCGGGAAAAATACAATTATATCAGGCAATGTAAGAGAACGTCTAAATAAGACATTAGGCGATGATGCTATTGAACGCAGAAATATTCTCGATTTGGAAATAAACTATAAGGGTTTCTTGAAAGAATATTTTGCGGATTTTGATAAATTAAACGAAAAATTGAATTCCCCTCTCGGAGAACGGGTTGAGCATAATACGGTTAAGCTGATGTATCGCTATATGCAAAATAAAAACGTTTCATTTGACTACGTCGAGCTGGTCTATTCAGAATATACTCGAAGACCTGTTTTGATAAAAATCCATTTTAAAAAAGATGGGTTGAACACCATAGAGACGCTTAAACAAAAATACGGTGCTCCGGAGAGTATAAACTGGGGCGGGGAAACCTCAAAATCGCTTTACTGGAAAAAGAACAATGACTTGCTGATTCTATCTTTTGTTCCGGATCAGTTTGGAAAGCCGAAATGTCAAATTATCATTTACTTCAAGAACGCATTGGAGAAACTGCTCAAAGACGAACAAAAGGAAAAAGAAAAAACAAGGCGGGAACGAACTAAATCAGGCAAAACCGCTTTTTAATTAATCGGCTTAAACCACACCTCTGATTTGGACCCCGGACGATATGCGCTATGGGTGTCGCGTCTGGATAGTGAAAAATTAATATACGACCCTGATATTCTCCTCCAGCATCTTCATTTTAATCAAGGATCAAGATTTGACCCAATCACACATGGCAACCTGCCCGCCAGTGCCAGAAATGCTAGCATGTCAAAGTGCATCCCGTTCGTGGCGTTGACAGGCGTGTCCGTGTCCAAATTCTTTCTCTGAAAGACTACTGAAATAAAAGGTAAACAAATATGGGGACCGATATTGAAAAGTGGCTAGAAGGGGATGGGGAGGTATTTTTGAAGGATATCGGCATTAGAGAAGGACAACTCATATTGGATTTTGGCTGTGGGGTTGGCCACTACACAGTTCCAGTTGCTAAAGTGGTGGGGAAAGAAGGCAAAGTATATGCGGTAGATAAGGACAGGGAAGCTTTGGATAAATTGACGCAGATAGCAGAATCGAAGGGACTAAGAAATATATTCATAATAAGGACGTCAGGAGATTTGAAAATTGACCTCAAGGACGAATCTATTGATACGGTTTTGCTTTACGATGTTTTGCATTACATGCAGCCGCAAGAAAGAAGGGAAATCTATAATGAGGTGTATAGGATTCTAAAAATTGATGGCTTACTTTTAGTCTACCCAAAGCACCATAAGAGGGATGACTCTCTATGGAATCTGGCTGATATGGAATTAGAAGATGTTATAAAAGAGATAGAAAGTTCAGATTTCTATCTTAAGAGAAAATGTTTCAAGACACTCATACATGATGATAATTACGAGAAAGGATTTATCTTAAATTTCACAAAAAGGGGAATGAGAGGAAGTCGCAATTTCTAAATGGAAGGAAATTGTTTCCATGATTCGGAGGCAGAAAGATGCGTAACCTAAAGAGGATAATTCTATTCTTAATATTCGCCATATTATTCGTACCCTTGGCGTTCGCAAAGGATTTAGATCTTACCATAGTTTATGATAATAATCCCTATAATGAGCAATTGGAAACAAGATGGGGCTTTTCCTGTCTAGTTGAAGGGCTTGACAAGACTATTCTTTTTGATGTGGGGGGCGAAGGTTCGATACTTCTTAGGAATATGGACAAACTCAAAATCGATCCCAAGGCGATTAATATGATAATCTTATCTCATATCCACTATGACCATATTGGCGGGCTATCCAGCTTCCTGCAAAAGAACAGCGAGGTTGCCGTATACCTACCAGAATCTCTTCCACAAAGCGTTAAGCGTACAGTAAAAGAAGCCGGTGCCAAATTAGTAGAGGTTCGCAAGCCTTTGGCAATTTGCAAGAATGTCTATTCTACTGGAGAGCTTGGGAGTTGGATAAAGGAACAGTCTCTTATAATAAAGACAGGCAAAGGACTGGTCATAATAACAGGTTGTGCTCATCCGGGGGTTGTAAACATTGTAAAAAAGGCCAAAGACATGCTTAGAAAGAACGTTTATTTAGTCTTAGGTGGCTTTCATTTATGCTGGATGAATACCTGGCAGATAAAGGGAATTGTGAAGGGACTTAAAGAACAAGGGGTTAGGAAAGTGGCCCCTTGTCATTGTTCAGGGGATCTTGCCAGAGAATTATTTAAGAAGGCCTATGGAAAAGATTTTGTTTTTACAGGCGTAGGAAAAAAGATAAAAATAAAAGATGCTTTCTAATTGCTTAAGATTACTAATGGCTGGTTTTACTATGGGTTGGGGCCCCTGCCTGGCTTACGTTGCCCCCTTTCTTTTGCCTTATATTGCGGCTACAAAGGGAAATTGGAAGGAGGCATTAAGAGTCGGATTAATCTTTTCGATTGGTAGACTTTTGGCCCTTTCCATTTTAGGAGGACTTGCAACTGTGCTTTTCAGTTCTATCAATCGGTTTTTTCCACCTCAAAAGTCTGGTTGGCTTTATTTAATCGTAGCTTTCTTTATGATAATAATAGGGACTTTTATCATTCTAGGCAAAGGGTTGAAAATGCCTGTTGGAAAGAGGATATTAGATAAAGGAAGCGAGAGTATGTTTTTATTTGGTTTTTTGATGGGCATCGCCCCATGTGTCCCATATGTAGCAATTTTAACCTACATTGCCTGTATAGCAGAGAATGCCATTTTAGCAGGTATACTGTATGCTGCCGTGTTTGCCACAGGCACAGCAATTGCGCCTATAGTATTAGGGACCTTAATGGGTATCATTCCGGGGAGATTGTTCAGACGGGAGAAATTTTTCAAGATTTTTCAGGTAGTTTGTGGAGCGGTTCTTGTCGTTTTTGGATCTCAGCTTATTTATTATGTATTGAATTTGCTGATTTAAAAGAAGATGGGCTACCAACAGAGAATAACACAGAATAGATCTTCCTTTCGCCTTTTTTTTACGTTAGTCCCACACTCCTTATATGCGGCGCACAAAATATCCGTAAGCCTCTCCCCGTAAAAGTCTATGGCAAAGGAGATAACCTTCAACTCATTTTCAATGATCTGCTCCGCCCTTTACTTCATCTCTTTGGATCCTTATCAGATACTTAGTGCTCTAATTCGTAAATTCGATTACGTATTTTTATCAAGGTAACTAGCCTGTATAAGCCGAATGATTAAAGTTTGAAGTTTGAAGTGCCTAAAGTGATCTAAAGTTGAGGAACGCGCTTTCAGCGCAATCAATTATAATAAAAATTGATAGAATACCTTAACTTTAGGCACTTTAGTTCACTTTAGGCACTTTAAACTTTTGCATACATAGAATGAATAAACCAAGTTATAAATACGTGATCGTATTTATGAATACATGTACTTAGCGTGGGCGACCCACATTCCACGACATCTGACACTTTCACTTAGCTGCCTCAAAAGTAAAAGTTTTGACGGACATGAGATCCAATGCTAATTGAGCGGCGCTCCGGGCAACTTCTTCACAAGAGTCCCTGTTTTTCGACCGGGAAACTTTACCCAAAATGTCAATACAATCCGCGCTGCCAAATTGCGATACGAATTTCTTGTAGAGCATGCCCACACGCAAGCTGGTTTTAAAAGATGGATGAAGATGCTCATTTTGAAAAACCCTGCTCCCTTCTTTCATGGCCACCAGCCCTGCTCTAAAGAGCCTGCTGTGCTGTGTCCTCCGCAGATCCGTTCCATACATTATGCCCAGCGCCAGAACTCCACCCATGAAAGCGCCACAAATATCGCCCTGGAATGCGATACCCCCGGAAAATCCCCGGGCAATTCTTGAAATGGGGCCTATGTTAAGGTTGAGCCGGGATTCAATGTGTGACAGGACAGTACCGGCACAATAAAACTTCTTTATGTCAAAAGGAGGCCTTACCTGATATGTGCCTTTTGAAGGGGATTTCCTCTCAGCCATTTCAACAATGTCAAAGATAGATTCTATTGAGGTGTAGACAAGTCTGAGGCATTTCATTCCTTTTAGCAAAAACCGCCTGATGTCATAGCCTTCTTTAAATTTTATGCCGGTAATATCCCTGCATTTGCTGCTACCAAAGCGTGTGTTGAATCTTCGGTAATACTCAATACAGTCAGGCCATAGGCGGTTGCAGTCATTATCCCGGTGATATAAACCCAAAGATAAGACCCCTCCGGTAAGGGCACCGCAGGTATCTCCCTCATGTCCAATACCACCACCCAGTCCAGTAGCTGCCTTTAGTATCTTCCTGTTTTCCAAACCCAGAAGCCGCTGGGTTGCCAGAAGGACGGCTTGGGCTCAGGTAGCTCCACCAAAGACATATCTTATGGCTTCGGAAAAGGCCTTTTGTGTTCTGAATTCTGCCATAGATTTAGCCTATACTTACCCTATATTCCGGTCAACGGCCGTCGCATCACTGTAGCAATCGGCACATCAACGCTTCTTGGCGCAAAACTTCAATTCGAACTACCGTAAATTCCCTTTGTAAACTGTAAAACTAAAGGATGTCCCGCTTTAAAGGACGACCCCAAGGTTTCACTCATAAGGGGTAAAAAAATTGCAAGAGAAAATCGCTTTGAGCTAATTGATAGGAACGCGTGGAATCATAGACGTACCCATTTTTTCTTAAACGTCAAGCACTTTCTGCACGAATGTCCCATATTGCACATGAATTCCTCAAAACATCTGATCTCAATCACCGCTTAAGGTAATTCATCAATCCATGAGCCGCCTTTAAGCCACTTCTGACCCATCTCTTTTAATTTGCCACTACCTTGAAGAATGTTCATAAAATTATGAACCCAGTTGATCAACAGCGGATCTTCGGTCATGGCGATGCCTAATGGTTCGAAGGTGAGGGGCGACTCTCCTGCGATCAGGCCCTTATCTTGGTAGCGGTAAGCCGTCAGTGCACAAAAATAAAAATCAGCTACAACGACATCGACCTTACCCTTTAAAAGAAGATCAATCGCCTCTTCGTAGGAATTGGTAAGGATCAAATTTGCTTTGGATATTAACGTCTCGGCAAATTTATGACTGGTAGAATTTTTCAGAGCCGCAACAGTAACCTCAGGTGTATCCAATCCCTTTGCCTCTTGCAGGGCAGCATACTTCTCGGCCACGGCCAGGATTCCCTTTCCAGAAACATAATACGGACCCACAAACGCTACCTTTTGATTGCGCTTCGGGGTTATGGTCATGCCAGACAGGATCATGTCTACCCGGTCTGATTCGAGAGCCGGAAGAAGCTTTGCAAATGGCATGGAAACAAATTTTAATTTAACACCCATTGCATCGGCCATTGCCCTCGAAATGTCAGCATCCAGTCCGATGATCTCACCTTTTTTTGTGGTGGCTGTCATCGGCGGCTGTGCTCCGCTTGTGCCAACCACCAACTCCCCTTTCTTCATGATACGATCCATGGCAGGACCCGCCGAGGCAGCCATGGCAAAAATTAGAGACAATGCAGATAATAAAGCAACGAAAACGAATGTTTTTTTCATCATACTTCTCCTGTTTTGATTCTTTTAAAGGCTAATGCCATATATGGGTTTCGTCCGGGTATTAAAAAATACATAACATGTAGATTGCGTGATATTCAAACAATATTCCTCACGTGAAAAATAAAGGGGAACCTCGTATATTTCACCCCCTCCCCTTAGTCTGATTTTCGGTCAATATTCCGTGCCTGCATCAATACACCCTATCGTTGCAAAAGCTCAGGATGCCGTAAGTCCCCCGGATAACGGGATCTTCGTTTCACTACGAAAGGCGCCCAAGGGTGACGCTGTAGTAAACTACCGCGAACCCCCGGCAACGAAGGAATTACGGTATCATGGGCTTGTCCGCCTCAGGAGGGCTTTCCCGAAGGGTTAAAAATATGCCTTACGAAACGTTTTTTCCTAAAATTCACGCTGGGTTTATTCCATAAGCTTCTGTGAGATATGCGTAACATATAGAAATATTATAATATAATATTTTTTTGGCATATTTTTTATGGTCGCGGTAGGAATGCGAGTTACCTCGCACCCCCCGCAGTTTGGATAGAAATGCGGCGCGCGCAACCTTAGGGTTCGGT